>Ga0306866_1000268_pt1 | contig 17955 bp, 35 predicted proteins | sample AntRauTorckE5432_FD_190450 | JGI IMG/M metagenome (GOLD analysis project Ga0306866, IMG submission 190450) | Saline lake microbial communities from Rauer Islands, Antarctica - Metagenome Torckler E5 #432 (v2) (version 2) | ecosystem: Environmental > Aquatic > Non-marine Saline and Alkaline >...
ACATTCCCCAATAAGCAAGTTGTGAAGGCTCCCAACTTAGAAAGCTATCAAAATGAACAACAAGTCAGACTTCAAAAAAGGCGATCTAATAAAGACCGCTGTTTTGGGCGATTGCATGCGCATTGGTATTATTGTCGGGTTCAGAGAACTCAAAAAGACACAGGATTATCCTTGGAAGGTTTATATAACGAGATCTGATTGTTCTGATTGTGAAACGACCTGGTGCAATGCACCCGAAATGAGAAAGCTATCAAAATGAACAACAACATGGTCAACATCGAAACATATTTCGAAAAGGGCGATCTAGTAGAAGCCAGCAACTTCATGAATATAAGTCTTGGTATTGTTATTGGGAAGCGAAAGTTTGACAGTCGTCCGTGGTACGTATATGTATTTCGTCGGAAGAGGTCGTTTTATTACAGTTCAAGAGAACTTAGGAAGCTATCGAAATGACAGACTTCAAAAAAGGCGATCTAGTAAAATATTTCGCCGAGACCGATGTTATCCTCAAATCAAAAGGTACGCTTGGAATCATTATTAAAAAACCGACGAAGTTCTATGAGGTTGGGTATCGTACCAAAGTTTATTTTCTTGCGGCGAAACAAGTATACTGGCTCTATACTGATGAACTTAGAAAGCTATCAAAATGAACAACAAGTCAGACTTCAAAAAAGGCGATCTAGTGAAGTTCATCGCCACGCGCCCATATAGCAATAAAAGATATAGAGGACCTGGAATTATTATCGAAGTCGCCGTTGGCTCCAAAGAGTGGCAGACTCCAGAACATCATTGGCGCCTAGGAGTTTATTTTATGGAGTCCAAGGTTCACTCTTACTTCTTCTATGATGAACTAAAAAAGCTATCAAAATGAACAAAAAATCAAAGTTTAAAAAAGGGGACTTGGTAGAAATTGAAGCAGGATTCTATGGTGTTAAAACCGCCACCATTGGTATTGTAATTGGTTATGACCCCAACCCCAACAGGGACCGGGAAGTGTATTATGAAGTTTATCTCTTCAGGATGAACGAGAGTCTTCTCTTCGTCCCAGATGAATTTAGAAAGCTATCAAAATGACTGAATTTAAAAAAGGTCAGTTGGTGAGACTTGGACTTAAGTCTTGGATTTGGTCGTATACCGACCACCCTCGTGACCTCATCAAGTCGGCTGAGGTCACTTGGGTGCTTGCTATCGTCCTTGACAGTCCAGCGTCGACGGTATATGCTCTTGGAAGAAACGAAGTAGTCCGAAACGTCGTCGACGATGACTTGAAAATTTTGTAAGAAAGTTCCCCATATGAGTGATAAAACAGAATTTAAAATTGGAGATCTGGTTGCTGCGTCTGGTGGGGCGATTTTTGCATTCGAAGTTGGCATTGTTGTTTATCAAGGAGCTTCCCCATGGACTAATGAATGTTGGTGGGGAGTTTATATTACAAAGTCCAAGAATACATACTATTTTTATTCAAATGAACTTAGAAAGCTATCAAAATGACAGAACTTAAAAAAGGCGACTTGGTCAAGTTTAGTTTCATAGGAAGTAGAGATAGAATTAGAATTGGGATTCTTATCGAAGACCTCAGCGGCTCCAACTGTTTTTATACCTGGATGAACTGGAAAGTCTATGAGCCAGAGAGAAAACTACATTTTGTGATTAGCACAGATGAAATTGTTAGAAAGCTATCAAAATGACAGAACTTAAAAAAGGCGACTTGGTCCGAGCCACTCCAATGACGAACCCGACGGGGGGACACATTGGTGTTATTGTTGGAGTACGAAACTGGGCTGCGCGCCCTTGGCACGTCTACATTCTCCAACAAAAGAGAGCGTTCTATTTCAGTTCCAGAGAACTTAGAAAGCTATCAAAATGAGAGAAAAAAAATTTAAAATAGGACAACTTGTAAACGTTTATATAATGGTGAATGGTGACCGCACGAAGCTACTTGGCGTTGTGATAAAAAGTCTTTCTTGCATCAATTCGTCTTTCTCAGAAGGTTGGTGGTGGTGGAAGGTCTATGTTCCGCTCTGGAAACAAACGTTTTCTTTGAGAACGTGTGATATCAAGTCTTTAGAAGAGTCTTCTAAGTGACAGAACTTAAAAAGGGCGACTTGGTCAAATCAATAAGGAATGGTAGTATTAATGGTAGTATTGGAGTTGTTATAGAATACAAACACTATCAACCGAACCGAGAATGGAATAGAGTTTGGAAAGTTTATTTCACATCAATCAGACTGACGCTGTGGGTCGATCCCGTAGAGATTAAAAGGATTTCAGAATGAGCAAGAGCAACAAAGAAATATTTAAAAGAGGACAGTTGGTACAAGTTTATTTTGGTTCTTCTAAAACTATATCACACCAAGGACGCATCACGTTGGTGGAAGGTATATATTCCGATTTGTGGAGAAACTTACACTATAAGAACGAATGATATTAAAGTTTTTGAAAGTTCAAAATGATTAAATTTAAAAAAGGTGATTTGGTGAGGATTGATATCGAAAAATATCCTTTATACACCCTCTGTCCATTGCGAACGACGTCGTCGCGTCGCTTTATGTCGCTTGCGCTCCTGCTTAATAAACGTCTTGACTTAGGAACGTGGAGGGCGTATGTTCTTGGAACAAACCAAGTAGAATACTTTTATGAGAGAGACCTTGTAGCTTTAGATGAAAGTTCCCCATATGAGTGATAAACTAATATTTGAAAAAGGTGATTTGGTGAGAACCTCCAAGTTTGAATTCGCTTCTTTTCCACAACCACTTGGTGTTGTGATTTCAAGGACGAATCGTGCGCCACGTCTGGGTGACCCACCCTCGCGCATTACTGTTTATAGTAGTTATAAACTTGTTATGTTATACCAGATATACATTATAACCGAACAAAAAATAATTAATTTTTACCCTAGAGAAGTTAGGATTGTTTAAAACATGTCTTTTAAGAAAAGTCAACTAGTTTGGGTAGTTCATCCAGTCTTTGGCAAAGAATGGAAATTTGCAATTCTCTTGTGCCGCAAGTGCGCGGTGATGCGGAGCGGCGAGCAGGTTCGCTGGATGTGGAACGTATATCTCCCCCATTTACAGCGAAAGTGCGATTTTTATGAAAGTAACCTTAAGGTCTTATAAAATGAAATCAGAATTTAAAAAAGGAAACTTAGTAAAAACACACGTTAGAGGGTGGAGCAGACAGAGCCTTGGAATTGTCGTCGATACACACGCAACTCTTCAAACTTACGAGGCTATTGATGTCTATCTATTCCCAGAACAAGAAGTACTTCGCTTTTACCCAGACGAACTTATCCTTCAAGGTAGAAAACACGATGGGCAATAAAGCTTCCTTTAAAAAAGGTCAGTTGGTGAACATCATTGCGCCGTGGTTCTGGGCGGACTCGCATTCTGATCACCACCGTCGTCGTCGTGGACTTGGTATCATAATTCAGACTTATGTGAATAGAGAAGCCATAAAGATCTACGTTTGTGGAGACCAAGAAATACACTTTTTGTTTCCAGAAGAAATAACGCATATATCTAGAAATGAGCTCGGAAAATGAGCAACTTTAAAAAATCGCAATTAGTTAAAGTTGATCATCATGGGGCAATTCCATACGTTGGGTATGTCGACGCCGATAATTGGCTATCTGGAATAATTATTGATATTTTGGAAGAAGGTCTTTGGTACGGCGCAGGTATTGATGTATACGTGATTTCGCTTCAAAAAATATTTCGTTACTACCCAGAATATGTGAGACTTTTAAAAAAAGATGTTTGACCTTTATGAACCTGAAAAAGGAGACCTGATTCGAATTCATAAAGGTTGGCGGCATTTTTATCTTTAGGGAATCCTAATTCTTTTGGAATTTATACCGGAAAAATTCTTATGACTAATCAGCCATATCATCTTCGACAATGGAGTTTTTTTAGTTTTGACTTAGGACGCATTTTATGGCTTTACAGGAGTGATTTTGATATCATCCCAAACAAAAGAACTTAAAAGAGGTTCATTAGTTCGTGCCAACTTTGACCTTGAAAATTTTTCGCTCCTTCCTAACAAAGAAAAGAAAGATTTTGGCGTTTGCATAGAAACAACTAAGCAATATCCTTCATCTGGAAAAGTAGTATTATATAATATATATTTCTTTAATGGTGGATTTACTTTATGGTTAACGTGTGAGGAGTTAATAATTGTCTCAATATAACACAAAATTTAAAAGAGGTGATCTGATTAGTGTTCCATCATGGGAGGACGATTGTGAAATCAATAATCTTTTGGAGTTGCTGGATCGAGAGCTTGCAATAATAATTGCCATCGAACCTTCTAATATTCCTAAGTATCATTTCTTTACATTGAGGAAGTCATCAAAAAGAAATGACTGGCTGCATGAACATGATATCCAGTTGGTCAAAAGAACAAAGGTGAATATAGATGTTTAAAAAAGGTGATTTAGTAAGAACAAAAGTATTAAGTGCTCCTGACGAAAACGCGCGGCATCATTGGAATCTAAAATATGGCTTAGTCATCGATATTAGAGAAAATATCAATAGTTTGATGCCTAAAAAAGAAATTTTAATTAAATTCTTCAAGTCTGGTTCTTTGCTTTGGGCATCGGAGGCGTCGTTTCCTCGTATAGAGAAAGTTGAGAAAAATGTCAAACTTTAAAAGAGGTCAATTAATTTCTTATAGTGGTCCACTTGAATGTTGTGGTCTCGGTGTTTTTAAATTTATAGGAATTTATCTAAAATTTCGACCATCGATTGCACGTCATGTGATTTATTCACCAAAATTTCGTCAAGAAATGTGGATTTCAGAAAGAGAACTGGAAAAAAATGGAAGAAAAATTTAAAAAAGGTGATTTAGTATTGGTTTTTCAACGAAACGTGGAGAAATGGTAAAGGTTGCCAAGGATAGACGATGAAAAAAGAACCCAAGTTTAAAGCAGGAGACTTAGTTGTTTTCGATCATGGTCCATTGGTTGTCCCTTTATACACCAACATCAAGCGCGGAAGACTATTGTTAGTTTTAGAAATACAGGAATATCATTCCGTTCTTTACGATCTTATAAATAAAGAAAATCGAAGAATACATTCATGTTGGTTGAGGAAGGTAAATGCGAACTAAACATAAAAAAGGTTCCCTAGTTTATGCACTAACTTATCTTTATGCAGGACCTGCCACTCCAAGTCCTAAGAAAGAATTGGGTATATACATACGACCCGGAGAAATGATTAGAAACCCTCACTTCAGACCAAACAATAGTGTAAAAGAAGAATTCATCTTTTTTCATGAAATCTATTTACCTAGTCGTTTGAAGTCATATCATTTTTCAGATAGTGAAATTGAATTTATATGAAAAAAATAGAATTTAAAATAGGGGATCTAGTGCGTTACACGGGGGAACTTAATTTTGTGGAATCGGGAAATGGAGCGACTTTCGAAAAAGGTGCTTTAGGTATCATCAAAAAAAAGCTAACTTTCGAAAAAGAAGGTGCCTATGCAGTCGTGAAGTGGTTTGCTTCCTCTTCATGGTGGGATTTTTTCATGATTCCCGTAAGGGATATTATCAAAGCCGAAAAGAAAAAGAGAGTCTACTTGACTAAAATATAATGATATGGTAGGATAACCGCATAAACTGCCATGTTGGCAGGGTGCTCACAAAAGGAAAATATAAAATGAAAAAATATTCAATTCTAGTGTTTTTGTTGACAGCTTTGTTTTCAACAATGACGCTCGCACAGGATCTCGACGGGGACACTGTCCCTGACGATGTCGACAATTGTCCATGGTGGAATTATTATCAGTCTGATTCGGATGGCGACGGCATCGGCGACGGTTGTGATAATTGTCCAAATACACCTGGATATGCCCAAAATTGGGATGGAGACTGTACTTGGAATGATTGCCACGGAGATTTCGTAACATACGAAATTATTTGTCTGGTCCACGGTCCAGTAACAGAAACCGACGCCGGTCCGCCACCAGTTGATGCAGGCTTTGACGCTGGACCTCCACCCGTAGACTCAGGATCTCCACCAGTCGATGCAGGAGTTTTTGTTGATGTAGGTCCGTCAAGTCCAACCTGCGACCCATCTGAGTTTACTAGATATCCTAACGATGTAGCCCACTCTCCTCTCACTTGTGGCGTAGCCAATAACCTTCGAAATATTGCATCTGGGTTTTCACGTAATCGAGATGTTTTTATGAAAGTCGGAGATAGTATTAGTTCTGGCGGAGAAAATATGGGTTGTTTTGTCGACACGGTTGTTGAGATTCCCTTCAATCTTGAAGATACTGGCAATGGTTCTCTGATCGACACTCGAAATTCGATTGCATCTGTTGTTATCGGTTCAACAACCTCATTTGATCGAAACAGTCTCTCAGCTCAACCAGGTCAAGCAGCAGATTGGGCAATCTCTGGAAATCCGAATCCTATCGACCAAGAAATTTCAGTAACGAACGCACAATACGCTGTTGTAATGTTTGGAGCAAATGACGTCGGAAGTCCAGGAGCACAATATATTGTTTCTAATACTGACGCGTATGCTCATCAAATGAATACTATTGCAGAAGAGTTGATTAATAATGGAATTATTCCTATCTTTGTGACTCAACCACCAATGAATGGTTCAGGATATCCAGTGTGGGCTCCAGAGTTGGCTAAATTCTTTGCACAAATCACTAGAGGTATTGCACAACATCATCAATTCCCTTTTATCGACTTGCAGACAGAACTTTATGGTCTACCTAACTTGGGTTTGAGAGATGGTGTTCATCTTAGTGAAATGAATTATGATAGTTTGTGTAATTTTACAGCGCAAGGACTTCAGTTTGGCGGAAATGTAAGACACTTGCGAGTACTTGAAGCTTTGGATCGGGTACACGAAATCATGACGTCAGGTCATTGGGATGCAACCGGTGATTCTATTGTGGGTAATGGAGCAGTGTTGGATCCTTATGTGATTAACAACCTTCCATTTGTTGATTCTGGTGATACTGTGACCGGTGGTGCGCCGTTGGGAACTTGTTCCGCCCCATTGCCAGAATTTTCAACGACATATTCATTAGACCTCGTGGGACCCACCAGACTCCGTGTTCAATTGATTGACCTCAATGGTGCATCTCATTCTGTTCGTATTACAGAAGCCGGTTCTTGTGTAGACTCAGATTTGTTCATGGTCGACGGACTATTTCCAGCAGGAAATTATGACTTACTTGTTTCACCAGATCAAACTCCAGGAGAGTATATTCTAGTTGTAACAGAGTGTGGCAGCACATTGTGTAACTAAACATTAAAACTACGGGTGTTTTTATAATGCCCGTAGTTTTTTTAATAGGAATTTATGTCTGTTTTTAAGAAGTGTGAAATGCTCAGGGTTACCAACTCTGGAATGTATGAAAGGTTTTATCACCAATGGCAAAATCGCATCCAAAAAGAATATATCGCTAAAGGGGATTTAGTTCTATGGTATGGTGATATCGACCGAGACAACATTATCGAACAAATCTGCTACCATATTAAAGGTAATTTCTATTTCTTTATTTATAATAAAAAATGTTTAGAAAAGGTTGTTAAAGGAGAAAAAAACAATGTCAGTATTTGAGAAAATTAAATGTCTTGCTAAAGACGACAAGACAAAGCCAGCCTTCATTGTCTGTAAAGAACTGTTGCTTAGCGAAAAATCTAATGATGAACCCTTATTGCTAAAGTTTGTTGCATTTAAGAGATCAACAAAAGCCGGTCGCGACGGATACATGGAGACTCCAGGTAGTGATGCGTCAAGAAAGCTCATTGGATATTTCAATATCACGACAAAAAATAAAATGAAGTTCCTATACAAAAAAATGGATAAAATGAAAGAAGATGAGTTTGGAATCTCACCAATCATCATAAAAGGAAAAAAAGAGTTTAAAATCCCAATGATTGATTTTGTGGGTTCAGATATAGGGTCTGACACTTTTCAATTTTTTGCATACAAGCTTGGAAAAGAATTCCCAGAAGCAAAAGGAAGTAAGCTCATGATTTTTAGTAGTGGAAGAAGTTATCACGGTTATCTCAACAAACTTGTTACTAATGAAGCATTTTACCGCTTCGAAAAGTTTCTTGCCCACTCCGCGAACAGTATCGTTGATCAAAAGTGGGTTAAATGCGATGTCAAAATTTTACGATGGTCTCGCATTCCAAATAGATTTGGGTATGGTGGAATTGAACCTCAGTTCCTCAAATCTTTTAATATACCATGACTTAAAATTTTCACATTCTAGTTTTTTCATGATATACTTAGTTATTGATGAGAAACTATTATGAAAGGAAAACTTGTAAAATTTACAAAATCTCAAGGAAACCCAGGTTTCGGTCATGATATCGCGAAGTTAAAAGAAGGCGATTTAGGCATTTATCTGTCCGAAGAAGACAGCACAAAAAACTGGGATAATCAAGCAATGCACACTATTTTTTGGTTTGTTATAAACAAGAAGATTTCAAATTATGATAGTGAGTTTGAGAAAATTACATGAACAGTAAACATGTTCCAGACAAATGTTGTCTTGTAAGACTTGTTCAAGACTTTCAATACGGGATTTATCATTTTAAAAAAGATGAAATAGGTGTTTTTCTGGAATATTCAGAAATGGATTTAAAACAAGGTCAAACATCTTCGTCTATAATAGTGGAATTTTTTCACATTTATGTTAGAGGAATTAAGATCGCGGTGCCTCGATATGATTTCGAAATAATTTAGTTAAAATTAAAAGGAGAAGAGTAAATGGACGACGTTCAAGAGTTAGACATTATAGTGGAGGAACTTGAGATACCATATCCTCGTTTAAACCCTGAGGATTTGAGAGATATATCTAAATCGTTTATTAATAATAAAAATACTACGGAAAAAAAAGTTCCACCGCTTTCAAAAGAAACTATTGATTTTCACATCTCCACAATGGAGAAAAACATTGTTAGCTTTGCGCAGCAAGGAAGCTACAAAGTTTCTTGGGATTTTGGCAAAATAGGATGTTCAGTCGAAAACATTCATCTGATTGCAAGTGAATTCAAGCAGAGACATCCAAAGTTGATGATTACTGTCAATAGTGCGAGCAAAGTAATTAAGATCGATTGGAAGAAGAACAAAGGTTAAAAGGGTTGACAAGTGTATTATAAAAGTGTAACCTACACAGAGGAGATTATTTATGTACGGACAAAAAAGCTATGGGTATGGACACACTCATAAACTAAAGATTAAGTCTTTCCGTCGACGAAAGTCTATCGCAAACAAGCAAATTTTCGAAATTGGCGAACGGGTTATTGTTCACGGGCGAGGAGCTTGTATTGAAAGTTTTCAAAAAGACGATGGTATTACCATTTATCGCGTTGAGTGGGATGAAGGTAAACCAACTTGGTTTGGAGAATGGATCGGAGAAAGCCCCTCGAAATTTGAATGGGTGGAACCACGTTTTATCAAAAGGGAATCAGAATGAAGACAAAACTTTTAATAGAAATTGATGCAGAATATTCTTATACTACTTCAGAGTTAGAAAAGATTTCAGAACAAATCTGCAACTTCCTTGCTGGACCTCATGGTAATGGAATTAAGATTGATGATGTCCACACCGAAAGAACATTTCAGATTTTAGATATTAAAATTTCCAAACCTAAAGAAAAAATCTGGGGAAGCTCTTTTTTACGAAACAGAGGTTAATGTGAATAAAGAAAAAGAAGACAAACAAGTAGAAAGATTAAACCACTTATATGAAAATCTTCAAATGCTCGAATACATCACCCCCATTGTCAATAATGAAGAACAACAGCATCAAATTGATATTAAGAAAAAACTTCTTAGCGAATGGATTGCGGAAATGATCAACAATGACTAAAATTTATGCATTCTCTCCTAAACAAGAAATCGAACCCTTTATGGGATTATTCCGTCGGAGGTATTAGAAGATGAAGAAAGTTACATTGTCTACTCATAATCTCGGTGCGGTCATTAAGATGACCACTCGCGTCCAAGTCACAGTCTACATCACTCTTCTCTTCATACTTGACAGCACCTCACCAATGGACTATCTTGACACTATCGAGGAAGTCACTGGTTTTGGCACGGGAACCATCAAGGCAGCTCTCGAAATGTTAACATTGGACGAACATATTTTCTATGAAAAAAATAAAATAAGGATAACATGAAAATAGCTGTTTTTAGTCGAGGGGATATCATCGTAGATAAAAATCAAAAACTTCATGGATTAATACTTAAAAATTCCAATGGCATCTTAACGATTAAATGGACTCAAGATAGAAAAGGAGTTGTACGAGAAACTTTGTTAGCTAGCGATTTTGTGAGAAAGCAAATGATGAGGGGAAATTATTCTCACATCAGTAAAGAACAACTTTAAAACTAAAGGAAAATATGACTAAAATGGATTATAATACTCTTCGGTTCGCATGGACCGATCTTGAAACCACTGGGACCGAAACTAAAGGTGGCGGAATTCTAGAAATTGCCTCGATTATAACAGATAGACATTTTAATATTCTAGAATCTTTTGAAACTCTTGTATATCCTGGGGAAAAAGTTCTTTCAAATATCAATGCTTTTGTTACCGACATGCATACCAAAAATGGCTTATTAAAATCAGTTCGTTCACTTGGAGTTCCAAATCAAACGGAAGCAGATGAAAAGTTCTCAGAGTTCTTGTCTCGACACAATCAAGGAGATCGAACGAATATTTTACTTGCTGGCAATAGTGTAGCTGCTGTTGATTTTCCCTTTCTCAAAGAATTTGCTCCTAAATCGAAAGAACAACTTCATTATAGAAGTTTGGATGTGACAAGTCTTAGGATTTCGGCAGGTATTCACTTTGGCGATGACACTGATTTTGAAAAATCAGGTTCGCATCGCGCTCTAGATGACATCCGCGAATGTATCGAAGAATTTCGCTACGTTTCTGCGCAAGTTTTTAAACCTAAGAAGTAATGTTCTTTTCCAATCTGTTCTTCATCCTGCTAGTTCTCAGCATACTTATCTATGCAGTGTTTCTAGCAGGACTTTTATATTTTAGAAATAAAACAATAAAAGGTGTAAAACTACTTTCTGTGAAGGCTTCTAATGGAGTCCATTGGAATAGAGTCCTAGTGCATAGAAAACATGGTTTCTCGTACAAGAGTGGAGCTGACGGCGCCCCTGAGGGTAACAAAACCGCAGACAAGAAGTGAAAGGTTCAATCAGGAGAAAAGTAATGGCAATTTTAAAAAAGATTACATCAGCAGTTAAAAAGACTTCATTCACAGAACAAGAAGCAGACAAAGAAAATTCTATCTTTAAAGTGTCTGAAGAACATTTTAATACCTCACTTCGAGGAGCATCTTCAGTTGAATCAATTTATTTTCTTGAAAGTATTGGTAACATGCCTTATTTGCCAAGAAAGATTGAATTTAACCTCTTATACTTATTGGGGAAGCATTTTGCTACAATGCCGATTAACACCCAAAGAAATTTTTGGTCTTATCTGATGTTAGAGTGTGATACTGAGACTTACAATAAATTTTTAGAAATACACTCGGAAGCAGTTAAAGAAAAGATTTCGCCGATTTGTTAGATGAAAGGAAGTCTTTTAAAAAATCTCAACTCGCTTTTTTATATTATGAGCGACCCAACCGCCCCAGGGATATCAATGTAAAAATATGTTTTATTGTTGACGCAAAAGATACTTTACAAATAGCCGACGTGTATGTTCCTAGAGACAAAACAACTTATAAAAGAGTTCCATACCTTTTTTTACAACATTTAACAGATTGATAAGATAACCAAACCCCGCAACTATTTACTAGTGCGGGGTTTTTTAATGTTATTATTATTAGAAGAATGGAAAGCTTTCCTTGGAGAAGCTAAACGAGAAGAATGGGACTCTGCACACGTCGTGATTCTGAAAGAAAATAAAGTCCTTTTAGTTCAGCGTTCCAACAATGACCACTGGATGGCAGGTAAGTGGGCATTCCCAGGCGGTCAATTAGATGCTGGAGAGACGCTTGAAGTTGCTCTAAAGAGAGAAGTTAAAGAAGAAGTTGGTCTTGATATTGATTTGAGTGATCTTTCTTACCTCCCTTCAATTAGTTATAAAATTAAACATGCTTTCTTTGCATGCAATAAATCTTCTGGTAAAGCAGAGATAAACGCTAATGGTGTTCACGAACACGAAGAATATAAATGGGTTACTAAAAGCGAAATTAACAACATGGACACTGTTCCAGATTTAAAAGAAGTTGTCAACGAGGCTTTTAAAATTTTAGGAGTCAAATAATGTCAGAGAGAACAGTTAAATTTTCTTATAACTTCATGTTTATGGTTAAACCTTGGTATTCTTTTACTATGTTTTTCTCTAAAGTTTTGTCTAAATTTAGAAAGAAAAAAATTACTAAAGTAAAAATTTATGATACAATAGAAGAAATACCTAAAGCTTTCAATAACGGGAAAGATTATAGAAGTGATATGTTTTTTGGAAGGAAATCCGATCACCTCACTCACCCAACAGTCCTTCAGGGTAGGATTGAAGATAAAGAAAAATTTGGAGACTGTGATGATCATGCAATCTACTGGTGTGCAGCGCTTATAAAATCGAAATTAGCTTCTAAAGTTTGGTTGGGGTTTTATCACATGATAAACGAAGAAAGCGGAGAAATTACAGGACACGCAGTTTGTGTTTTTGCTGATCACAGTAATGTTTTGCACTGGGCGGATTATAGAAATCCTAGAAAGATTAGTAAAGTTGTTGGTCCTAGGGATTTTATGATACAATCTGCTTATTCATATGGAAAAAAAGCTATCAAAGGAGCAATCATTCTTATAAAAGAGCTTGATGAGAATGATACTCCAAAATTCGGAAAAATTACGAGGTTTTAATCAAAATGAAGAAATTATTTGAAAGTTGGCGTGGATTCATCAATGAAAGTATGAAAACAATCAAAGAACTTCCTGATGGAATCGGCGTTCTCATCAATACTGAAAATTCACCGGACGAAATTCGTATTTCTTATGTCGACCTTCATTCTAGTGGTGCTTCCAGCGAACCTAAAGGTGAAGTCATTATTAGTAATAAACCACAAGAATTCTCAGATATGTATGGAGCTTGTCTTAATGCTTGGGTTGTAACGGGCGCCAATGCCACTAGCGGTTGGGGTCCTCTCTTATATGATATTGCCATTGAGTGGGCTTCTATGAGAGGGTCAGGAGTTGGATTAGCTCCAGACAGAGCGATGGTTAGTGCTCAAGCTTATGCGGTCTGGGAGAAATATGCTAATCGACAAGATGTTGAAGTGATGCAATTGGATAATCCAGAAAATGAGTTAACCCAAGACGCTTCAGATAATTGTTCCCAAGGAGCAGCCATTTCAGCCGGTGGCACCAGAGGGATGGAATGGCACCAAACTCCTATTTCTAAAGCATACAAAAAGAAGGGTGCAGCGACAATAAGAGCGTTACAGTCTGCTCAGAAGTTAGTTTTTAGAGAAGAAGGTGATCTATGATCACAATAAGAATAGGTAAAAAAATAAATGAATATAAAGATAAAATACCTGGCGGCTTAGCAGATAAAAAGAAACCTAAAGATTTTGATAGTGAACAATTAAAAAAAGGTATAAAGGTTGAATTAGAACATACTAGTGATTATGCAATAGCTAGAGAAATAGCAATGGATCATTTAACAGAAGATCCTTTATATTATAAGAAATTAAAAACAATTGAAACGAATGAAAATTCTTTAGTTTCCCCTGTATACCATGGCTCCGATTCGGATATAAAAAAGTTTGATTTTCTCAAAACTACAGAGTTTGGATTTCATTTTGGCACTAAAGAGTCAGCAAAACATAGAGGAAACAATAAATTCTTAAAATCTTATTCTTTAAGTATCAAAAACCCTCTTATATTGGACGATGTTATGAGGTGGGATTTGCATAATGTATTAAACAATATGCAAATAAAAAATTATCTTAGTAAAAATGAAGTAATTGAGATAAAGAGAAATTTAATTAACCAAGCTATTCAAAAATCTAAAGCATCTGGAACAAGTCTAAGACAAGAAAAGAATATCGTATTAAGAGATTTCTTGCAAAAAAAGGGATATGATGGGGTTATCTATGACAATAGAGGCGAAGCTGGAAGAAAAGCGTATATCGCTTTCGAACCTGAGCAAATAAAGGAAATTTAAATGACACACAAATTAATTGTAGAGAATTGGAGAAGTTTCCTCGAAGAGTTAGTGGATCCTGATTCTATTGACTTGTCGAGCTTTGCTGTTAAAGAGACACTAAACCCTCGTATTTGGCGAGCGGACCGTTTACTACCAGAAATTAAAGAAAAGTTAATAAAGATTGCAAACGATTTTTTTGAAAGTTTAGAACTTCCAGATGTGGAACTAAAAGATATAACTTTTACAGGCTCTCTTGCAAATTTTACTTGGTCACAATTTTCGGACATTGATTTACATCTTATCGTAGATTTCGGTGAGATTGATAAAAATATGGATTTGGTAAAGAATTGGTTAGATCAGGCGCGTTCTGTATGGAATTCGAATCATGATATTGAAATCGGTGGACATGAGGTTGAAATTTATGTTCAAAACGAATCTGAATCTCATGTTTCTACAGGTGTCTATTCTGTTTTTGGAGATCATTGGTTAACTAAACCCGATAAAGATAAACCAACTGTAAATTGGAAAGAAGTCCAAGAAAAAACAGCATCTCTAATGAATGAAATTGACGAAGTATCTGTAAAGTTCACTGCTGGAGATCACCAGAGCGCTCTAGATTATGCTGACAGACTAAAAGAAAAAATCCGTAAATTCAGAAAGGGTGGTTTGGAAAAAGGTGGGGAATTTTCTGTAGAAAATATAGCATTTAAGTCTTTAAGAAGAAATGGATACTTAGAAAAATTATCTAATCTCAAAGATTCTGCATATGATAAGACTATGTCGATTCAAGAGTCCCGCGAATGGAGAAAATTTACGAATGAATCGGCGGTCACTCCACAACAAATTCCACACGGATGGGTGTTCACAGTTGATGATAGAAATTTTAGAGTTATCATTCTCTTGAAAGATGAATCAGAAAAAACAGTTGGAAAAATCACTATCAAAGATGATAATAGACTTCCTTGTCTTGATGCTCTATCTGTAGAGGTATCTGAAGCTCCAAAGGGCTATGGACCGATTCTGTATGATCTGGCGATGGAACTTTCTGGAGATAAGGGAATATATTCAGATAGAATAGCCCTTACGGACGCCGCGCAAAGAGTTTGGAACTTTTATGATGCACATCGCTCAGATGTTGAGTCTTGGCATCCACTTGAAAAAATAGACTACTCAGAGTCAGAATGCATTGATGACATTACTCATCTATTTGGTGAAGAATGGCAGGATGAACCAGAAAATAAAGTATTTAGAAAAAAGACTGGAAAAACCGCTACTCTTGAAGCTCTTAAACGAGCTAACAAGATAAAATTTATCTAGTTAGAGAGAAAAAGAGGGTTTTAATATGGAACAAATGTGGGAAAAGAAATGGAATTCTTTCAAAAAGAATAAACCAAAAACTATTCATAATAATGACAATATCCTTCGTTCGCTCGATGAAGAGTTGTTGAATGAATTAACTCAAGACCAAAAAAATAAAGTCGCTCATGTCGCTAAAGAGATGCCAGTTGACCATCTTTCTTTTGACAATATTTTTCAAGGAAAGAAAAGAATAGTAGTTCCTTTTGCTACTGGTCCAACAGACGAATTGAAAGAATTAGAAGATTTTCTAAAAAGTAATGGTTATCAAGCAGAGTTTGAAGATGGTCTAGTTTCTAAAGAGATTGACACCAGGCAAGGTAAACAAGTTCGTAAAACTAAGATAGGAAAATTTCTTTCAAAATATATTTCTATGAAAAATAAACGTTTGGAATTGATGAGGAATTTTAGAGGTCTTGAAGACGATTATAGAAGCCAACTCAGGGATAAGAGCCAAGAATTACGTCATAACGAGGAATATAGTAAAAAGTTTTATGCTAATCAAGAAGCGGGGCGCATCCCTACTTCGATTAGTTTAACCCAATGGGCGCGCGAGGATGCAGAAAATTTACTCGTTAATGAAAAGAAAAAGTGGAAGGATGCAGAACGTGCTTTTGAGATTTTTCAAGAAAAGATAAGAAAAGAATATAGGAACTCTCGCGCGCGCGCTGAAGAAATATCCAGATTATTAAAATTTTGGAATGAAAAATCAGATTTCTATCGCAAAAATCCTAAATCGATTCTTGGTGATAGCGAGACTTACTCCCTTGTAATAACAAGAGCACCTATTGACGTTCTTCGAATGTCGGATTTCGAGAAGATTACATCTTGTCATAGTCCGCCTGGAAGAAGTTCAGGAGCTGGTAATGGTTATTATAAATGTGCAATTGCTGAAGCTAACGGACACGGACCAATTGTTTATGTGGTGAGAAATGAAGATATCCCCGAAGATTTTGATTGGCAACAAGAAGAAGTTTTTGGCGACGAAAAACGAAATATCGATGGTCCAATTCCGATTTCGAGAGTTAGAGTTAGAAAATTTACATCACCAAGTGGAGATAACCGCGCTATCCCCGAAAAAAGTACATACGGTAAAGAATTTCCTTCTCTTGTCCCTTCAGTTACACAATTTTTTAGAAAGGCGCAACCTGATTTTGAAGAACCCACCGATGACGAAGCGCACCACTTAGATAATTGGCAACGATGGGGCGGAACCTATAATGATTCTGACGACGACGAGTTATTTGATAACTTTTTTAATACTAACAAATTTTATGGTGATGCAGAACAGAAAGATGATGGTTCTGAGGTTGATCTAATCGATCTATGGGAGACACAATGCGCTGAAATTGATCAAGAGTTCAACAATTTTGATCATGCACAAGCAGAATACGAGATCGAAGATAACGGCGCGGGAGACGCTTATGTTTTAATGAATGGAAAGATGGAAATTATAATTCCAGAAAGATTCACTCTCGAAGGGCGCGAAAATTATCCAAATTATGCGACACAACAAGCTATCAGCAATCTTATACTTGAAGAAGTGAACCATATTGTTGATAATGTTACTTTTGACTTATATGAACGTCCTGGATTTACCTTTATACTCTCAGCTATAGAACCATACGATCACACTCCAGAAGGATATAAATATTTCTTGGCGGATACTGTAGATGATCTAGATCGCGCCCACGATGAGATTGCGACCAAAATTTTAAAAATACTAGGTGAACACAACCTTTTGAAAGATACTCATCTTTCTGTTACTAGAAATAAAATTAGTAATAAAGATTTTTCTTTTACTCATTTTGACGCGAAAGTAGATGAAAATAATGAGATTGAAATTTTTTCAAAAAATGATTCATATATTAATATTAACGTTGACTTATTTAAGCCAAAAGGCAAACTAGAAAACGAATTATCTTTATCTGCGGTTATCTCAAATCATGAAGGCTTTATGTGGTTCGAACCCTTTGGCGATCAACAGTTCAATGTTAATTTCTGGGAAAGTGTAATGGAATTCCTTGAAGCTAAAGCGAATCGGTCCGGCGAAGAATATGTAAAACCTTTTGCTCCAAAGTTTGGATTAGAACCAGCACCGGACCTCGGTCGCGTTGTTCATCGAAAGAATTCTAACTCTCCTTGGATAAATAAAAGATATTTTAATTTTATTATAACTCACGCAGATTCTGAAGAAGAAGTCAAAATTACACTTGATATGTTAAAAATTATTGATGAGAATTTCGACAAAATAGAAGAAATCGCCAATAAGGTTTATACCAAAATGGCAAAAGAATATATTAAAAACAACAGCTCGGAACTTGAAGAGGTATTTCGTATCGAAAACCTAGTCGAACAAATTTTAAAAGATATTGAACCATCTTTAAACAATAATAAGAAACTAATTATATCTGTAGGGGGTCAATAATATGGAACAGT
>Ga0306866_1000269_pt1 | contig 17931 bp, 15 predicted proteins | sample AntRauTorckE5432_FD_190450 | JGI IMG/M metagenome (GOLD analysis project Ga0306866, IMG submission 190450) | Saline lake microbial communities from Rauer Islands, Antarctica - Metagenome Torckler E5 #432 (v2) (version 2) | ecosystem: Environmental > Aquatic > Non-marine Saline and Alkaline >...
TTACGCCAGTGTTTTATCGGTCTAGTTCTCGTCCAAGAGCCACGGTTTGTAGATCTAGATGCTTGTCCTCCTTTCATATTGGCTATTGCTGCACCGGGTTCTGTGATAATGGTACTGTTCGTAAGCGGTCTTGACCAACTTGTTGTAGATGCAGTTGTCGCGTGACCTTTCCAAGATATATATGGTTGTCTTATATCACTCATATATATAATGCCACTATTAAAATAATTAGTATTAAAATAATTAGTATTCATTATATATAATGGAAACCATCCTGATATATATAATGATTGTATTATTAACCGCGTTAATATTGTATAATGTAAACAAATGGTGTTCCTGTAAATTAATAGAAGGAGCTACAGGAGAACAAACTACTACGTATCAAGACCCTGACTTGGACGAAGATCCTCTCTATCTAGCCAAAATAAATGCAGCTAATATAGCGTATCTTAAGGGTCAAATAGATACAATTACTGACCTTAAAACACAATTAGATGCTATGAATGAACAATTAGAATCAAATTCTTCTGCTATTCAATCTTTAAACACCAGTATACAAAATACCGGAACAGATTCCATCCCAGATCAGCAAACTACACAAGATTTAACTAATACGGGAAATGCAGATGCAACGGTATCATCATAAAATAATATCATTACATAGTAAAATGAGTGATTTTTTTAGTAGTGCTTTAACTGACCTTTCTAAATTAGAAGAAGATATTTTAGGTCCAGATTACCCATACTACAAATATATCAATTCCCCTAGCGATATGGGTATGGGTTCAGACGGCGATAAAATCGCGACAAATATTGGAGGTCTGTTAGCATATACAGAATTGCTTGTTAGTGGTGGCGGAAAAGCATCGGCTACAGGTAATCCTTTAGGTAACAAATATTTTATTCAAACTGGAGCACAATGTAAAGATGTTGCTACAGGAGAAGCGGTAACGCGGTCACTTTATATAAATAATGTACCAGATGGTACTATACCCATAATATCTAGCATGACTGGAGAATCATTTTCAGCTTTTAAAGGGTTAGTTCCAGGCGTGTTGAGCGACATGGAAGACTTGAACCCGCTCCAAATTTTTCAAGCATTTATGCTTGGGAGTGAACCGGATTGTCAACAACAAACGATGGAAGTTATAGATACAAATAACGTTAGTTCTACAGATACACAATATTTAGCAACTGCCGATATCCAGAATATGAACCCTTGTTGGTTTAAGAATGGAAAAAACCCTATTACAAATGCAACTTGTAAAGAAGCATTTTCTAAAATTGAAAAAAAAGGAAAAATGCCTTCAGATATAGTAGTACAACTGTATTACAGTTCCCTCGGTCTTTTAGGGTTATATTTATTAATGAAAATAATGATAGTAAAATGATTGTATAAGAACAAAAAGAAATACATTATTCCTCTTCTACCGCTATATAACTGACATTTTCATTTACATGCTTTGTTTCAGCATCTCTGGATGTTTCTTCTTGAATGCGTACATTAAAAGATAAAGATAACGTTTGTTCAATTCTGGTATTTGCTGGGTCCGACCCGTTGTAGGTAGAACATCTTGTTAATAAATTAGGTTGTTTTGTAAAAAAATCTTTTGTAAAAGAAACCGTTTTAGAATTATGATTCACATCCTTTACTATACCACATTCAAACTTTTTACCATTAAACCTATATGTACCCGATGAAAAAGCACACCAATCTATTCTTTCTTGTAAATAAACATAATAACATCTTATATGCTGTTCCTTATCAACATTTTACCAATTCCATAGAAAATTATTTTAGTATGTTAAAATCACGATTACAAAAATTAGATGGATTAACGTATGAAAACCTAAAAGAAAATATCCAAAAAGTAATAAGTGAAATACAAAAGGAAAAATATGAAAATATATTCAAAGGTCCTTATGAAAGACCAGATAAATATATAGAAAAAAATAAAACAAGGAAAATAAAGAAGAATTATAAATGATTTTTATATGGTTTAGAACTATATAAAAATCGGTGTTTGAAATGTAAAAAGGTGTAAAAGGATTTTCGTACCATGTCGGTTCTAAATGTTCTAACATGAAGGCACATTTTAACACCATACGGATGATAGATGAACAATATCTCCAATATTATGTTGCAAAAGATTGTGTCATAGACATAGGACGAGGATTCGAAAACGAGTCACAACTGTTAGAATTACATAATCAACTAGTCAATTTAAATATACTTGAAAGGTTTGCAGGTAAAAATATTACATTTATAGCAGAACCTGGTAGGTTGTTTAGTAAAGGGGCTATTGACGTATACACAAAAGTCATCGCATTACGAGAAACATATATAGATAACATTTTAACACTATTTATTACTATAAATGATTCAGTATATCATAGTTTCCAAGGAAAAATATTTGATCATCAAGTATTTGAACCGAAAGCATTATATTCATCTGATTCAGATGAACTGGTAAGATGTGTTATTTTCGGTCAAACTTGCGATTCTATAGACATTATTGTAGAAGATATAATGTTACCATATCCAAAATTAAACGATATTCTTTTATTTCAACATATGGGTGCATATTCTTTGGCAAGTGCTGAAGGAAGATTTAATGGTTTCCTATGTGCGGAAATTGATTATCAACCATAATTATATTCTTTTACTTTTTTTATTGCGCTTTGTTTTATGTTTTAACAATCTATTATGATATTTGCTATATTTATGGTTTGAAGAAATAATTGCGTGCCTTCTCTGTATGTAATCAGGATATGCAGCTTTTTTTGTCTTACGTCTTTTTCCTCCTCCTGCGGCTGGTGCGGATTCGGGAGCTGGCGCTGAAATATTTCTGCTAAATAAATTTGTAACTCGTGAACGATATTTATTACCAGTATCTTTCAATTTATTTGTCATCGCCGCTGCGTGGTCACCTATGCCAGCAGCAGCAACCGTTTGTTGACCTGCAATTTGAGAGCTTACATCATCTATAGCTTTATTCATATGTTTTGTGGTTTCATCTGCGGCTTTAGTAGCATCTAAAATTTGTCCTGCGTTGAGGTGTTCTATACTTTTATTTGCACTGTTCATCATATTTTCGCGTGCAGTATTGGCAGCATTTGCAGCATCAGAACCTAAATTAGTTATAGAATCACTCATATTATTCGCGTGTTTTTGTAATGCATTTACATTATTATAAAACTCCTCACTAGCTGCTTTTGTTTTTATATGTTGAACTGCATCAGATGCATTCTTCTTAAGCTCAGCATGTGCGTCGTATGCACGTTGTTTAATATCATTAAACACGTCTGGTGCACCACCATGCATACGTATTTTTTTTGTTCTAAATTTGTTATTATTTGATGGCATTATATAATAACAAAATAAAATAACATTTTAATTTTATATAGTGTTTACATTTTTACACGTTTACTTAATTCATATGCAGCAACACCACCCGCTATTTGGGCTAGAATATATGGAACCACTTGTTTCGTAGGAAGTTTTCCTGCAACAGCCATCATAATACTAACCGCTGGATTAAAATTACCGCCTGAAATAGGTCCCCCGACGAATACCGCAATAGCTAACGCAGCACCAATCGCAAATGCGTTACCTGTTGCTATAATAACATACAAAAAAAAGAAAGTACCGATAAATTCTACAAGTATTGCGTTCATTATATAATGGTATAAGATAAATATGTTAATGTCTAACTCTCATAAGAAAAGAATATGAACCGTTGTTTGAACCGCCAAAACTTTTGTCATTGTATGTCTTAACAATTGATACTTTTTGCTTAAATCTAGTATAATCCGAACTATCATACACATAATGAGGATTTCCACTAAACGCTGCTCCGTTTGGTATGGTTTGAACACCATCACCGTTCGCGTTAAGCATTGTTGGACCTATACCATTTATTTGATTTATTTTTGGAAGTAAAGGACTCTGTAAAGTTCCACTATAATTAGGCGATGCCATAGCATAATCTCCTGCGTGAAATCCTTGTCGAAATGGTGTTAGTCCACTTTTAAAATTATTAGAGACTACACCAAGATTATAAAGATAGCGATATTGTCCACCTGCTTTTCTAATTAGGTGTCTAGCCAGAGACCTTTCCCCTCCACCAATCATGCCAGAACCTCCATTTTGGTTTGCACCACCTCCAAGAAGAACGGGTTGAAAGCCTGGTACACCACCTCCTAATTTACTAGGATTTGTATCTTGTCTAAAACCTGACATATTATATATAACAGTATGAAAAAAAATGTTAAATAGGTCTAATGATTTTTATTAGATAATGTAAATATAATATAATATTATATTATTATGTCATAATTCTAGGCGCCACGTTCATCGTAAGTAATTCTTGAAACATTAATTTGCACGCATAAGGTAATTCTATATAGGCAAAATCAGTCCGATTACCACATTGTTTACAACCATGAATATGTTTATTATCGTTATATGCTGCAAATGTTCCGCACGTTCGACAGGCGTATGTTCCAAATGCATCTGATTCATCCATCATACGTCCTTTTGTAAAACGACTAGCCCCGTGCGAACACATACAATCACGTTCCATTTCACCAAAACGATGACCTCCATCTTTGCGACGACCTTCTGCAGGTTGTCGTGTAAGATTTACTTTTGGACCATAACTGCGACTGTGCATTTTATCACTAACCATGTGTTTAAGACGTTGATAGAAAGCTGGACCAATAAATACCGTGCTTTCTAAAGTTTCACCAGTAAGACCATTATACATACGCTGATTACCATTAGATTCATATCCAGCGGATTGTAAATGTTTGCAAATATCCTTAATATCTAACTCACCGAAACTTGTACCGTCACCAAACAATCCTAATTCTAAAAGAACTTTTCCAAGAAGTGTTTCTTTCAGCTGTGCGATGGTCATACGACTAGGAATAGCGTGTGGATTTATAATAATGTCTGGTTTTATACCATCTGAGGTAAACGGCATATCTTCCTCAGGTATTATATTTCCGATAGTACCCTTTTGTCCGTGCCTAGAACTGAATTTATCTCCTAATAAGGGTTGACGCACAGTTCTAACACGCACTTTGCAAAAATTATATCCATCCCCATTCCTATCAATAAAATTCTTGTCTACATACGATTCTTCGTTGGTTCTGTACATGATACTTTGGTCATCGTATTTGATAATTTTAGTATGATCGTTCCTAGCTTCTTTGATGGGAAGAACCTTTGATATAATTATATCCCTATTTTCTAAAAGTGTGTTTTCAGGAATTACACCTTGTTCATTTACTTTATCATAATTGGCGTATTTCATTCCTTTGGTTTTACTAGCGTCTGGACGACATCTAACTTCTTCATCCCCGTGTATTTTTTTATCTTCATCCTTAACAGTAGTTAGAATCGTTGCTTGAAATAATCCTCTTTTTATAGAGCCAGAGTTAAACAATATCGAATCCTCTTGATTGTATCCTGTATGTGAAATGATTGCTACAATTACTTGACACCCTGACGGAGCTCTATTCAGTTGAATCATGTTCATAATGCGTGTATCTACTAACGGACGCATAGGATAGGTTAAAACATATCCTGTTTTATCCATACGAGTATCAAAATTGGTTACATACATACCCATAGCTTGTTTCCCCATCGCACATTGGTATGTATTTCTGGGCGATTGGTTATGTTCTGGAAATGGAATACAAGATGCAAGAATACCAAATATTGTGCTAGGATGTATCTCACAGTGTGTATAATTATGTGTTAATTTATTATTCAATAAATCACAAGGTTTCATCGCAATCAAACATAAATTTTGTTCTGCAGGGTCAATATATTCTATAACAGCATTATCTAGTTTCATACAAGTCAATAAATCATCCCATGAGAGTTTCTTTTCTCGTAACATTTGGATATGTTCCGTTGTAATTAACAAATTATTGTTTTTAACACGCAGAACTGGTCTAGAAGGCCTACCTGTATCGTTACATACCCTAATTTCTTTATGTTTTATATCGAATATAATTGAAACGTACACATTTATAATACCTTTATGTTTCTTTTCTTTTAAAGAATTGTATAACACCGCTGCGTCAATAGCATTACCCATCCAGCATCCATTTACAAATACTTTTACCCCCTTATGCTTTTCTTCTGGTGTTAGCTCTTCAAACGGTTTGATGTGTTGTTTAGTATAATCGTATAATGGTTCGCTATTAGATGGATTGGTAATATGAGTAAGATATGCTAGATTTTTAACAACACCAACACTATGACCTTCTGGTGTTTCTGCAGGACATAAAAACCCCCAAGAAGTATTGTGTAATTTGCGTGGAGGAACTAATTTTCCGCTTTTATCAATAGGAGTATTAATCCTACGTAGATGACTTAAACTACCAATATAAGTAAGACGATTCAATACTTGTGCTACACCTACTTTATTGCTAGTGTGTTTTATACCAAAATCTCCTGTTGCAAGGGCACGTTTAATACCGTTTTCAATCGTAGTAGATTTTACTATTTTATATATATTTGTATAATTTACAATAGAACCATAATCTTCTGTAGAACGCCAAGACCCATTATTTATTTCCCTAATTATTTGTTTTTGCATATCTTTCACTAATTTATTAAAATAATTTCGAAACAAATTGTTTAACAGAATACCAACTAGATCAACGCGTTTATTAAGGTAAGAGTCTCGATCATCTATATGGTCCCATCCAAAACTAGTCCGTAGCAGTTTGTTTGCCATATACCCTAGAAAGTGTATTTTTTGTATACGCGTTTGGCAATGAGGAAATAAATCTGTATCTAGAACATCTAAAGTAAAATCTCTCTTTTTTCGTTGACCGGTCTCTTTATCTGTATTTAAAGGAGTGTATATTGCTTGCAGTGTGATAATAGTTAATGCTTGTTCGGTCGTCATACACTCGCGTGAATCTACTATAGAAGCACGTAACGCTGAAAGCAATTTTTTTGTTTCATCGCGCTCTGTTGTATCCTCAACGTTTAATACAATAAACTCGCAAATAGCTTTGTCTGTTATAATACCGAGTGCGCGAAATACTGTGAATAACGGTATTGGTTGCTTAATTCGCGGGATTTGTATGTATAAAGCATTTCCTAAACCATTATTTTTGCTTGAAATATACATCGATATTTGTTTCGGTGAAATGCATTTAAAATCTGGTACTGATTTAATTTCAGCAGTCCACGTCCATTTTGTATTGTTTTTCTCTGTGTTAAAGCACCGTACCAAATTTTCTGCTGCGCGTTCTTGACCCAATACGGTTTTTTCAGACCCATTAATAATAAAGTATCCTCCTGCATCCAAACTACATTCGCCAGTCACAGCAGTAGGTACATGACTATACTGTCTTAATACACACAACGTAGATTTTAACATAATTGGTAATTTTCCTATTTGTATTTTTGGTAAACTTTTATAAAACGTTTCTTCGGATGCGAGGTTTGGACCACTTCGCACTACATACTTAATATTCATATCAATAGTCATATTTGACGCATATGTAAAATTACGTAATCGAGCTTCTTGTGGAAACATTAACTTGATTGCACCGGTGTTTTCGTGTATTTGAGGTCTATATATACTAAAATTTTCAAATGTAACAAACATTTCCAAGTTGTATTTACCACTTGCTTCATCTAAGCATTTTTCAGAACGAATATGAACTGTGTTAAACATAGAAATAGTTTTTGGTATTTGATGTATAACAAAATCGTTGTATGACTCGAGCTGGTGTCTTACCATTTGTTCTAAGTGTTTACCATCAAAATATGCATTTATAATATCCCACGGCTGCTCGATATATTTATTATACTCCATTTTAGTATCGGTTGATTTTTGAGTATCCATATTGGCGATTTGACCTATAGTCATAGCTATTAACAAATTCAATTTTATCTTTAAATCATACCATTTAATTTATTTTAAGCATTATTCTTATATGTTTCGATATGGATTATATTTTTTGTATAATCTATAATGAGTAGTAAGAAAACAATTAAAGTTAACACAGACTTTTTTAAAGTGAATAGTTCACCAAAAAAAGATAAATCTCGCGTTAAAAAAACATCGAAACAAAAATCTGTCACACCTAACAAAATGAGGAAAGAGTTTTTTAAAAAAATAAAAGACTTTCAAGAAAAAAGAAAAGAACAGACAAATATAACTACATCTGCAGAAAGTAACCCAGTAGAAATTAATAAGGAACACGATTTTGAAAACGAATTCAATAAATCATTACAATTTTTAGATAATATTATGAAAACACGAAAACAAAAAGAAACAATCCAATTGGAACCAGCAAATTTTGATAAACATCTTCCAAAAAATACACACGTGGATATTACTCCTGTGGATATTACTCCTGTGGATATTACTCCTGTGGATATTACTCCTATGGATATTACTCCTATGGATATTACATCGGTAGATAATGTTTGTGCTCCGCCAAAAATAAAATTATTGCCAAAACCACCATACAGTACATTAAAAGGAACAAATAAACCAACATATAGAGAATGGATTAAAACACAAAAAAGTACGAACGGTACAAAATCTTCCTCTTCGATAGTTATTAAGGATAAACCTGTTCCGGGAGAGTCAATCCGCTCTAAAAAATTAGAATTATACAAAAAGGAAAAAGAACGAGAGAGACTTAATGATATTAAGAGTAAAAAAAGTACATTTACAATAAAACGAACACTTGGAAAAAATGGTAAGCATATATCTGTATTAATTAAGAGTCTAAAAGTCCGTAACGATATAAATCGTGAAAAAATTAAACTAAATCAAACAAGTATTAATGATATAAAAAAATATCTACGTTCACGAAATATAATAAAAATTGGAAGTACGTCTCCAAATGATATATTACGGAAAATGTATGAACAATGCGTTCTTACAGGGAATATAAATAACAAAAATGCTGCAAACCTCGTACACAATTACGTGAATGAAAAATAATTAATTACTTACAAATTATCTTTTACAGTTATCTAAAGGGATATTATATATAATATATAAATGCCAATCGTAGAAGAATATATATCTCTTACTGCTAAATGGAAGGCAGAATATGGAGAGAATACCGTTGTTTTGATGCAAGTTGGGAAATTTTTTGAAATGTATGGATTTATGGATATACACGGCTCCATCACAGGTAGCAATATCCAAGATATTTCCGATAAATGCGATTTACTTATTTCAAAAAAAAGCCAACAAATTAAAGGAAAACAAGTAGTAATGGCGGGTGTACCGGAATGTCAGTTAGAAAAATATATAAAAAAAATACAAGGGTTTGGATATACGTGTCCGGTGTATACCCAAAATTCTAATACACCAAATACTACACGAAGTTTATCTGAAATTGTATCCCCGGGCACTTATTTTGGTTCTGAGGTAGGTGTAATTACAAATAATTCGGTCTGTATTTGGATTCAAAAGGTAGAAAAAACAAAATATACTCCGGAAATAGTCATTATGGGTATTGCTTGCATCGATGTGAACACCGGTGCAAGCAGAATTTCTCAATTTGAAAGTGCATATTATAAAGACCCTAGCACATATGACGATATTGAGCGTCAAATTAGTATAATATCTCCACACGAAGTTATTATAGTATTTCGTGGTGTTAATACCACAGAACGTAAATGTATTGTTGGTTATTTAGGATTGTCTAATCAAAAAGTTCACATACTTCACGAAAACGATGAAAGTGATTTTTCGAAATGTAGTAAAAATGCTGAACGTCAAACATATCAAGCAGAACTAATGAATAAATTTTTCCCATCTATCTCTCACGAAACGTTGACTGGTATGTATCAAACCCATCAGATATCATTGCAATCATACACTCTTTTGTTAGATTTTGTAAACACCCACAACCCTAGTATTCTCAATAAAATAACATTCGCTGTTATCGAACACCAAGAAGATACATTACTGTTAGCAAACCATTCTTTGCGTCAATTAAACATTATATCGGACCAAAGACAATCTGGTAAGTGTAGTTGTGTAGCCTCACAGTTAGATAATTGTATGACTAAAATGGGGAACCGTAAATTTAGGTATGATATTACAAGACCAACAAACAATCCTTCTGTTTTACAAGAAAAATATGGAGAGATTGAAACGACCATTCAATTAGGTATTTGGAAAGATTTTCGAACAAAGTTGAAAAGTGTTGGCGATTTAGATATGTTTTTTAGAAAAATGGTTTCTGGTAAAATTTCACCGAGAGATATTACCAAACTGCATACAGATCTTAATTTAGTTAAAGAAGTAATCGACCTAATCAGGGATACTCCATTATTTCCAAAATTTAAAAATCTTGACGAATTAACCGAAAAAATTTCTGAAATGATCGAAATTATATCTACTTCTTTTGATTTATCTAAATGTGCGTTAATAGATCATATAAGCGATGAAAAACTAGGTAGATTATCTCCTGCTGAAGCTTGTTTTGTATCATCCGGTGCGTGCAGTGATATTGATAAATCATTTCATATTAGCACCTCATCTAGTACCTCGTTAATTAAAATTCAAGAGTATTTATCTTCAATTGTGGCTAGTCACGAAAAAAAACCAAATAATTATGTTAAAATTTATGAAACGCCAAAATGCAATCCTGTATTGATTGGTACCACGCGTAGAATGAAAATACTTATGAATGATATTGAAAAGCATAAAGACAAAGATAATGTTAAACCCACTCTTGAGGATGGAACTGCAATAGATATTCGGAATATTACATTAACTACCTATGGTAATAATAAAAAAGATATGAAAATTACTTCTCCGCAAATAGAAGGTATTTGTAGTTCTTTGCAAAAACATAGAGAACAATTAATACAACATCTAGAAGTTTTTTTTAGAAAATTCTGCGTACAACTTTCTGAACGAGGAATTGAATTTGATACTATATCACGGTTTATCGCTTGGACGGACTGTTTACAAAATGCGTGTTATATTGCAAATAAATATAATCTAGTTAAACCAGAATTAACATATCAAGATAAATCTTGTTATAGTATGACTGGTCTTAGACATCCGCTAATAGAAGAATTACAAACACAAGAAACGTATGTACCAAACGATATATCTATGGGAAAACATACTAATGGCGTTTTATTATATGGTACAAATGCCGTTGGTAAAAGTAGCTTCATTAAATCCATCGGCATTTGTATTATTATGGCTCAATCAGGATTATATGTTCCATGTAGTAGTATGGGATTTACCCCATACAATAAAATTTTCACAAGGATTTTAGGAAATGATAACATATTTAAAGGGCTCTCTACCTTTGCAGTAGAAATGTCCGAATTAAGAACAATTTTAAATCAATCTGACAAAAATAGTTTGGTGATAGGAGATGAACTATGTTCCGGAACAGAAAGTAATTCTGCTAGAAGTATATTTACTGCTGGAATCGAATGGTTAAATAAAATACAGTCTACTTTTATTTTTGCGACACATTTTCACGAAATAAACGATTATGAAGAAATAGAACAAATGTCTCTCGTTCGAAAAATGCATATGTCTGTGTATTACGATCGTGAACACGGTTGTCTTGTCTATGACCGTAAATTAAAAGACGGTCCAGGAGAAGATATGTATGGTCTTGAAGTATGCAAATCACTCAATTTAAATGAGGATTTTTTAGAACGAGCATATGAGTTAAGACATAAATATGGCAATCAAATAGGTTCTATTTTAGACAGTAATGTAAGTCATTACAATAGCAAGAAGATATTAAACAATTGTGAACTGTGTGGATTTAAAGGAGAAGACGTACATCATCTTGCACATCAATCAAATGCAAATAAAAATGGGTATGTAAATGAACATCGTAAAAATCACGTGGCAAATCTTATGAATATTTGTAAAGAATGTCATAACAAGATACACTCTGCCGGTAAACAACATAGAAAATTTAAAACATCGGAAGGATACAAAACCATTATCACAGACAAGTAATATATTTACAAATATATATTATGGAAGTAAAAACATTTTTGCATATGTATTGGCCTTACATAGTGACGGTGGTTGTATCTTTTTTAACACTTATTGTAATTTTTAATATATTAGGCGTTAATTTTAATCCAATCGAGAATACCCAAATTGAGAAAGTAGTAACTATAGAAAATTTCAAAACACATCCAACCTTAGATACTATTCCAAAAAGTCATAATTATGATTTAAACAAAACACACGGTACGTGTAAAGGGTTAAGTAATAATTCTTGTACTAATGCTAGTTTTTGTGTATTGTTAGACAACGAAAAATGTGTTGGTGGAAATAAGAGAGGTCCTACGTACAAAACTGAAAAAAATATTCCAGTAGAATACACTTCCTATATATATAAAGGAACATGTTACGGTGCATGTTAATATATCAATAAATTGATATAGATAATATATATTATTTTATATATACACAGCAAAATGATAATCCCAGTAAAATGTTTTACCTGTGGAAAAGTTCTAGCAAACAAATATCGCTATTATCAACAAGAGGTGCGTAAAATGAAAAACAGTAAGGACGGAACGACTGATAGAGTAAAGTATTTGACTACAGAATATGCTGAAAAAACTCCAGAAGGAGAAGTATTAGACAATTTATTTATTAACAAGATGTGTTGCCGAAGGCATATTCTTACACACGTGGATATCGAATAAAATATCCATAGATAATATATAAAATGCGAAGCAATACAAAATATAATGTGAAAAACAAACAACGTGGAGGTATGGTATCATCGCCAGCAGCGTACCCACAAGGAAACGCTTGGGAGACCGATGGTAATCTACCAGGCGAAGGGTATAACACATCACAAACCGGCAATTTTTTTGCGTTTAATCCAAATGGAGGCGCACTTCCAGACCCCATCGATACAGATAATTTTTATTATTTGAAAGGTGGTAGTAGAAAATTAAAAAAACACAAACGTTCTACGAAGAAAAGTAAAGTTAAGCGAAAAAAAACAAAAAAACGAAGAAATATTAAAAAACGAAAAAGTCGTAAATATATGCGTGGGGGGTCTAGAGACAGTATGTTTCAACCTTTAGTGAATGGAGGTCGGGAAATTATATTTGGTGCAGGAGATTTAGTTAATCAGTGGCAAGGTAAGACAAGCGAATTATCACCATCTCCGACGGTTCAAAATTTAAATGTCTCCGACGTATTATTAATAAACGACCCACCAGATTTAAGCCGTATCCAACAATCTGCTGTAGATAATGTATCTAATATTTAGCCGACATTTTTCATTATATTTATTATATATACAATAATTATAATGAAAATAGGCAGTACTCTCAGAGGATTATGTACACCTGCATATATATATTTAGTAATATCTGTTGTTGCAATAATTGCAATAATGTTTCAAAACACAGGAAATACGAATAAATTTTGTGTCGGTGCGTATGAATGTAATGTAGATAATACTGCGATTCTGTTTTTAGGACAAGGAATATATGTTTTGTTTTGGACGTTCATATTGAATTCTATATGCAAGGCTGGATATAAAGAAGTTTCATGGCTTTTAGTATTATTGCCATTTTTATTATTTTTTGTTTTAATAGGACTTTTAATGGTGGTTAAAACAACTGAACCACATAGCATAAATCTTTAATATAAATACGTATTTGTTTCATTTAAAAATACCTTCTTGATATAGTATATGAGTTCTAATATATCCCAAATAATAATTGATAAACTATTTGATGATAATCCAAGTCTTCTTGTAAATCATCATCTTGACTCGTTTAACGAGTTTTATGGTGATGGTATTAAGAGAATTTTCCGAGAAAAAAATCCAATTAGAATAATGAAAGACCAAGATCCGAATAGCGGTGAGTTCAACCTAAAATGTAATTTATATCTGGCAGGAAAAGAAGGCAATAAATTGTATTATGGTCGTCCTGTTATATTCGATGATAATAGAGAACATTTCATGTACCCAAATGAAGCCAGATTAAGAAATATGACATATGGTATCACCATACATTATGATGTTGAACTAGAATTTTTTATAAAACAACCAGATGCAGAGTATCCAATAGAACCAACATACACTTCTGTGTTATCCAAGATATTTCTTGGGCGATTCCCTATTATGTTGCAGTCTAATTTATGTATTTTAAAAGGGTTAGCGCCAGACGTGAGATTTGAAATGGGAGAATGTAGAAATGAACATGGAGGATACTTTATTGTGGATGGAAAAGAAAAAGTAATTGTTTCCCAAGAGAAATTTGCAGATAATATGTTATATGTACGCGATAAAGTAAATGATATGTATAGTCATTCTGCTGATATACGTTCTGTATCAGAGGATGCATCTAAACCAGTACGCACACTTTCGGTACGTATTGTTGCTCCTTCAGATAAATATACGAATAATCAAATCGTTGTAAATCTTCCTAATGTTAGGAAACCAGTACCGCTTTTTGTAGTAATGCGTGCATTAGGAGTACTTTCAGACAAAAGTATTATCGAATATTGTCTTTTAGATTTAGAAAAGTATTCTACCTATATGGATTTATTTATTCCTTGTATACACGATGCTGGAATGATATTTACACAAGCACAAGCTTTGAAATATATAGCTACATTTACAAAACATAAAACAGTTAATCATTCACTTGAAATATTAACGGATTATTTTTTGCCTCATATGGGAGAAATGAATTTCAACGCAAAAGCATACTATTTAGGACTAATGGTAAAAGAAGTACTTCGTGTCTTTACAAAAGACAATAAACCTACCGACAGGGACAGTTTTAGATTTAAACGTGTTGAACTTCCTGGAGACTTGTTATATGACTTATTCAAAGAACATCTAAATCTACAACATAAAAATATCTATCAAAAAATAGACAAAGAATACACATATAAAAAAGGGTTGTATCAGAACAATTTTATAGGACTGGTAGAGCAAAATTATCTTGAGATTTTTAAAGATAGAATCGTAGAATCAGGATTTAGAAAAGGATTTAAGGGAAATTGGGGAGCAGATGAATCTACGAAACGACTTGGTATAGTTCAAACGTTAAATCGTTTAACTTTTAATTCTGCTATTTCACATCTTAGAAAAATAAATTTACCTCTGGATGCAAGTGCTAAAGTAATTGGTCCACGACTTCTTCACGGTTCTCAATGGGGGATTATTGATCCAGTAGACACACCTGATGGTGGAAATGTGGGGTTACATAAACATATGTCAATCGCAGCAGCAATCACTACAAATTGTTCCGGTAAACCATTAACCGAATGGTTACGTACAAAAGGAATGCGTGTATTGGAGGAAAGCACTCCATTTATTATTTCGTCTATGACAAAAATTATGGTGAATGGAACATGGGTAGGTGTCGTACATAAACCTACACGCATAGTAGATGAGTTTAAATTATTCCGCAGATTAGGATTAATACCAATATTCACATCTATATTGTGGGATATCGCAAATATGACTATATTCATTTACACAGACTCCGGACGAATGTGTCGACCAATATTTTATATTGATAATGATGGTGCTGCCAGTTTTGATAAAAAAACTGTTATTGAAAATTTAGAAAAGGGAAATTATTCATGGAATCAACTTACAACCGGAATAGGAGATAAAAAGATACAAATTCCTATGCATTCTTGTGAAATATATAATGAAAACGACGTTTTTGATAAAACAGATGATGATACGCTAAATAAATCAAAATGCATTATTGAATATCTGGATACTGCGGAAGAAGAAGGAACTCTTATAGCTTTTATGGAAGACAATCTCTCTACAAAATCTTATACACATATAGAAATTCATCCATCCCTAGTTCTCGGTGTTATGGGAAATCAAGTAGTTTTTCCTGAAAATAATCCACTTCCGAGAGATTTATTTGCGTGTGGTCAAATGCGTCAAGCAATATCTTTGTACCATTCTAATTTTCAAACACGGATAGATAAAATGGGAGTTGTACTTAATTACGGACAAATCCCTTTGGTTAAAAGCAGATATTTGGAAAAAATCACACGTGAAGAACATCCATATGGAGAGAACGTTATTGCTGCGATTATGTGCTATGGAGGATATAATGTAGAAGATTCTATTTTATTTAATGAAGGGTCTATTAAAAGAGGTTTATTCAGGACCACTTATTTTAATTCTTATGAAGCGAGAGAAGAAAGTTCAAAAGTAGGGACTTCTCAAGTCAACTCTCAATTTGCCAATATTGAAAAATCTAACGCAGTTGGAACAAGGAACGGTTTTGATTATTCCCAATTGGATGAATATGGATTAATAAAAGAAAATACACCTTTGGACGATAAAACAGTACTTATAGGAAAAATTACTACTAATCTCTCTGAACCGGGCGTATCCAACGATGACTCTATCGTTCCCAAAAAAGGACAACTAGGATTCGTAGATAAATCATTTATAACAGAAGGGGAAGAAGGGTTCCGGCTGGCTAAAGTACGAGTGAGGGATGAACGTATCCCTAATATAGGGGATAAATTTTGTTCTAGATGTGGACAGAAAGGTACTATTGGGTTAGTTATTCCAGAAGAAAATATGCCTTTTACAAAAGAAGGCATCCGACCAGATATCATTATTAATCCTCACGCCTTACCTAGCAGAATGACAATCGGACAATTGGTCGAAACTTTGATGGGTAAAGCGTGTGCGATGTATGGTGGATTTGGAGATTGTACTGCTTTTATGAACAAAGGTCAAAAAGCAACTAGTTTCGGGAAGATGTTAACAAATGTGGGGTTCAATTCATCTGGGAATCAATATTTATTTAACGGAGAAACAGGTGAACAAATGTATTCAGAAATATTCATAGGACCAACATACTACATGCGACTGAAACATATGGTAAAGGACAAAATAAATTACCGTTCAAAAGGTCCTAGAACGTTACTTACACGACAAACCGTACAAGGTCGTGCGAATGATGGAGGATTGAGAGTAGGTGAAATGGAACGCGATGGAATAGCAGGACATGGAGCGATGCATTTCTTACAAGAATCTATGCTTATTCGTGGTGATCAATATTATATGGCAATATGTAATAAAACCGGTATGACCGCTATTTACAATGAAAGCTATAATTTATTTTTAAGTCCTATCTCTGATGGTCCAATCCGTTTTAGTGGCACACTTGATAATGGTATGAATATTGATAATATATCCAAATACGGACGGTCATTTAGTATTATACGAATCCCATATGCATTTAAGTTACTCATGCAAGAATTATCAACTATGAGCGTACAGATGCGTATAATTACAGAAGACAATATAGACCAATTAACTAGCATGTCATTTTCAGACAACGTGATTAAATTATCATCAAATAAAGTTGAAAATCAAACAGCAATACAAAGAGACGCACCGCAAACAGATGCACCGCAAACAGATGCACCGCAAACAGATGCACCGCAAACAGATGCATCGCCGGATATAAGTAATAAGATAGACCCTGAAAATTTGGGCTGGCAATATGACAAAAATGATTGGGATATGGGGGACATATATAAGTCCATTATAATAACAGATGAAGGTCAACCATCGATGTATTGGTTTTCAAATGATTCTGATAGTGTGATTATTCAAAATCATCCAAGAGGCTGGATTAAAGAGGACCTTGTTCTCTCTGATGGCAGTATTTTAGATGACAAAGATGTAATTGCTAGTTTAATTGCAGACCAATCGTCTGGTAATTGGAAAAGAGTTATTGCAAAACTTAAGTCCGCGCAAGCAACACCCGTACAAGCACAAGCAACACCCGTACAAGCACAAGCAACACCCGTACAAGCACAAGCAACACCCGTACAAGCACAAGCAACACCCGTACAAGCACAAGCAACACCCGTACAAGCACAAGCAACA
>Ga0306866_1000270_pt1 | contig 17928 bp, 10 predicted proteins | sample AntRauTorckE5432_FD_190450 | JGI IMG/M metagenome (GOLD analysis project Ga0306866, IMG submission 190450) | Saline lake microbial communities from Rauer Islands, Antarctica - Metagenome Torckler E5 #432 (v2) (version 2) | ecosystem: Environmental > Aquatic > Non-marine Saline and Alkaline >...
CTGCGTGTACTGGGCATTGGATGAGTCAACGGTAGTGTTGAATGTTACTTTGCGGGTGGTCCTGTTAATGTTGGCAGTGAGTACTTTGCAGCTTAGCTGGGGCCTTGCGCAGTCGTCATTTTCAAGATTAATAGCGACATCTATTGGGCATTTGTTGATAACTGTCACACAGGCGTTGTCACTGGTGTCGTTGTTACCGTTGCTGGTGACAATTTTCGCCACATTACACACTTCTGTTTTCGATGGTAGCTGGTCTTTCAGCCGTACAGTGACACTCAATACTCTAAAGTCGGGTGTGTACGAAAGCCCTCCAATATCATACGAAAGACGGCCATTATTTATGTCCAAGTTGCTTGGTCTGACGACGCTAAAATAGCGAGTATCGAACTCATCAGTTATGACGACATCTTCAGCTAATGAGTTGACTTTTGTGTTGCGGTATTCGATGTCGTAGGTGAACGTGTCTCCTTGTTCTAGTGAAGTTGGGGCACCTTTGATTGATTTACGGATGACAACGTTTGGCGTTGGTGGCTCTGGCTCTTCTTCTGGCACCTCCTCAGGCTCTTGCGTAGGTTCTTCCTCTGGCTCTTCTGTAGGAGCTTTTTCCCGAGTAATTGGAATCTCACAGGCGCTAAAATGAGGTAGCCATTCAGCTTTCTCCCTATCTAGAAGCCGAACGGCTAGGCGTTTATCGTTTTCGTTGACTTTGACGTTAATAACAACATCGAAACTCGAATCCTGCGCATTATTTACGTAGTAGCGCTTGTAGTTGAATCCATCGCTGAAGTTAAAGCTGTATTGAGTGACGCCTGAGTTGTCATCTCTAACGGGTATGTAGTCAGATTGTTTATCCGGCGGTGTAATAGTGGGGCTGTTAGCAGGGTGATTCTTCCATGTTGACGGTGATCCTACGGTCGTGACTCCTAGGTGGAGTCCACGGCTGTTACCAGTGCCGTTGTCAGGCGTTCCCTTGGGTATGCTGCTGTTTTTAGGCAAACCAATCCTGACTGGGATTCGGACAGTGTTAGAGCCTCTAGGGATAATGGCTGGCCCCGCAATACTACAGACTGCATCGATAGTTGGTGTAGGCGGCGGTGGCGGCGGTGGCGGTGACCATCTGCCAAATTGGGTGAAGTTTCCACAATCAGTAAGGATCCAGAACGTTTTGCCGTTAGACATTGTCCCTTTGAAGGCCAGGTAGTCATTATTGCCTCTGTTGTTCCATGATTGTAGGTTCCGCATGTAGACGTACTGATCATCGCGAGTAGTGCTGGTTCCTTCGCCTGCATAGCGCACTGATAGCTGAGAGTTTCTGTACACATCAGGGATGTCAGCTCTGCCGCGAATCGAACTCCGTCCGATAGTCCAGATGTCTCTGTTCTGACCTTTTTTAGAGTATATTCTGTCATTTGGCTGCTGCGGTAGTCTTGCTATGTCGTCTCTAGTTAGCCCAAACGTCTGATATATTGCTGCAACATCGCTCCCCGGCCTATCCCAAGCGCGAAGAATGTCGTCACGAGTTCTAATACCATCGATGATGTGGTTAGGCGATGCAGCTAATGATCTTTGGGGCGGAGAAGCGACTACGACCACTTGCAACACCATTGTCATCGCAATGAACACAAAACTTAACCGGCGGATTCCTTTTTCTTTTTTTAGCCTTGCGGAGTAGAATCCGAGGGATGTCAACATACTTGGATTGAATGGGAGGTTGGATACTATTTTTCTGAACATGCTATTCCTGTTTATATTTATAATAATGCTAATGCTATTCAACCACATTTTTAGGTGTTCAATCAATAGTTTATTTGCCCAGAACGACTCAAATCATTTATACTAGCCAGAGATTAAAGCCACCAAAAAGGGTAAAGAGGGAAAACGTGAGTAAACAAAAAGAATATGATTCTAGTTCAATTCAGGTACTTGAAGGCTTAGAGCCTGTCCGCAAACGTCCTGGTATGTACATCGGTAGCACCGGTATAGACGGCCTGCATCACATGATTAAAGAAGTTGCAGACAACAGCATCGATGAAGCAATCGCTGGCCACGCAACACACGTGCTAGTGACAATGCTAGAAGACGGCGGTATACGTGTCGAAGACGACGGCCGAGGTATACCTGTAGAAAAACACCCTAAAACGGGAGTTTCAACGCTTGAGACTGTGTTAACCGTACTCCACGCTGGTGGTAAATTCGACGGTGGTGGCTACAAAGTGTCGAGTGGTCTGCATGGTGTTGGTGTCAGTGTCGTCAACGCATTATCAGAAAAGCTAGTCGCTGATGTCTACAAAGGCGGCTTGCACTACACGCAGGAATACAGCAAAGGCGCCCCAAAATCGCCTATCAAGAAAGTTGGTAAAACTGACAAACAGGGAACAGTTATTACGTTCTGGCCAGATACATCAATCATGGCTATAGAACCGTTTGAGTACGACTGGGTGCTGGATTATCTACGGCACCAGGCATATTTAACCAAAGGCATCCGCACTACTGTATCTGATGAACGAGTGAAGAAAACATACTCATTCTATTTTGAAGGCGGAATTAAATCATATGTAAAACATCTGAATCTAGGCAAAGAATCAATTGATGATGTGTTCTATGTAGACAAAGAAGTCAAAGACTGCCAGGTAGAAATCGCACTTCAATACACAGATACCTACGTTGAGTCTGTCAAAGCATTCGCAAATAATGTCTATAACCCAGACGGCGGGACGCACACGACTGGATTCAGGACTGCGCTAACCCGAGTAGTGAATGACTACGCCCGAAAGCACAGTCTCATTAAAGAAAAAGACGATAACTTGTCCGGTGAAGACACCCGCGAAGGTATCACTTGCGTCATATTAGTAAAACTACCGGATCCGCAGTTCGAAGGTCAGACCAAGAACAAACTAGGTAATCCAGAAATGCGCGGTTACGTGGAAACAGTCATGGCCGAGTGGTTTGGCTACTACCTAGAAGAAAATCCAGCATCAGCTAAGAAAATTATCGGAAAAGCACTATTGTCAGCCCGTGCCCGCAAAGCAGCCCGCGCCGCCCGTGAAAACATTATTCGTAAAGGTGTTCTAGACGGCGCAAGCATGCCAGGAAAACTAGCAGATTGTAGCAACAAAGACCCATTGAAATCAGAAATCTACATCGTAGAGGGTGACTCAGCGGGTGGCTCAGCCAAGTCAGGCCGCGATAGTAAATCACAGGCTATTTTGCCGCTCAGAGGAAAAGTATTGAACGTCGAGCGTGCGCGGCTAGACAAAATGTTAGCAAACAACGAAATAGTCGCTCTGATAAAAGCACTGGGCGTTGGTATCGAAGATTCATTCGATGTATCAGGGCTGCGTTATGACAGAATTATTATCATGACTGATGCTGATGTCGATGGAAGTCACATTTCGACGCTTCTATTGACGTTCTTTTTCCGATTCATGCGCCCTGTTATCGACGGTGGCCACATGTATCTGGCAAAACCGCCATTGTTTGAACTGGTTAAACCAGGTAAAGCTGAAAACATCATGATATATGACGAAGCTGAGTACGACAGAGTAATCGATGCAGAGATTGCAAAACGGAAGGCTAAAGAAGGCGTGACCGTGAAAGACGACGACGACCGAGTCCGCCAAGCTGGATTCACAGATGTGAAGCGCTACAAGGGTCTTGGTGAAATGAATGCCGACCAACTGTATGACACGACAATGGACCCAGAAAAAAGAGTATTGGTGCAGATAAAAGTAGAAGATGCTGAAAAAGCTGATCAGATTTTCAACAAACTGATGGGCTCAGAAGTCGAACCACGAAAGAATTTCATTACTAGCAGAGCAAAATTTGTGAAAGATTTGGATATATAAGATGGCTGATGATAATAACAACACACCAGAAGAAAATACTGTAGATACTAGTGCGGCAATCGAGGGCGAAGTCCTCAAAAGAGCACAAGAGCATTCACGGATTGTAGAAAACCGTACAGTTGAAAACGTTATGGAAGACAGCTACCTGCGGTATTCCATGTCGGTCATCGTAGAACGTGCGTTGCCGGATGTGCGCGATGGTCTAAAGCCTGTTCACCGTAGAATTCTGTATTCAATGGACAAAAACGGTTGGCGTTCTGGTTCTAAATTTGTGAAATCAGCCCGCGTTGTCGGTGACGTTATAGGTAAGTATCACCCACATGGTGACACGAGTATCTACGATTCTATGGTCCGTTTAGCGCAGCCATGGGCGATGAGACATATGCTTGTAAACGGTCAGGGTAACTTTGGTTCCATGGACGGTGATCCACCGGCCGCAATGAGGTACACAGAAGCTAAGCTAAATAGAATAGCCGACGAAATGGTGGTTGACCTCAATAAAGACACTGTCAATTTCCGTGATAACTTCGATGGATCAGAACAAGAACCGTCAGTATTACCAGCAAAGCTTCCTAACTTACTATTAAATGGACAGCTTGGTATTGCTGTCGGTATGGCGACAAATATTCCCCCTCATAACTTGGGCGAACTGCTTGACGCAACAATGCATCAGATAGACAATCCAGATGCAACAATCGATGATTTGCTACAGTTTGTGAAAGGACCGGATTTTCCAACCGGTGGTGTCATATACGGTAAAGAATCAATACGTACAGCCTACGCAACAGGACGTGGTGGTATTGTGACGCGCGGTATTGCTGAAATATCCGAAAACTCAAAAGGGAAGCAACAGATTATTATTTCTGAGATTCCTTTTGGACTAAATAAAGCGAGTTTGATAGAGAAGATCGCTGATTTACACAAAGAAAAGAAGATTATCGGTATCGCTGATATGCGCGATGAAAGTTCACGTGGTTTGGTGAAGATAGTTATAGATATGAAACGCGATGCTTTTCCGAAGAAGATTTTGAATCAATTATTTAAACTTACCCAATTACAGTCATCATTTAACTTCAATATGATGGCATTGATTGATGGTATTCAACCAAGAGTATTGAGCTTGCAAGACATAATTCAAGAGCATATTAAACACAGACAAGTTGTCGTCAGACGCCGTACAGAATTTGAACTACGCAAAGCAAAAGACCGCGCACACATACTAGAAGGCTTGAAGATAGCACTCGATAACATCGATGAAGTAATCGCAACTATTCGCGCAAGTCAGACAACCGATGAGGCGCAAGCGAACTTGATCAAACGGTTTAAACTCTCAGAAATTCAAGCAAAAGCCATATTGGCTATGCAACTGCGAGCACTCGCAGGCTTAGAGCGCCAGAAAATTGAAGAAGAATTAGCTGAGCTGAAGAAATTGATCGAAAAGCTGGAAGGTATTTTGGCTGATGAAAAGAAAATTCTGAAGATCATCAAGAATGAGTTCAAAGAATTGCGTGAAAAATACGCAGACGAGCGCCGAACGAAAGTTATTCCACATGAACTTGGCAAAATGAGTGATGAAGATTTGATTCCTAACGAACAAGTTGTCGTGACCATGACATCTGCTAACTATATTAAGCGCAGTGCAGCTGGTGAGTATCACAAACAGCACCGTGGCGGCAAAGGCAAGCGTGGCATGACAACTCGAGAAGAAGATATGATTCAGCACCTGGTATTGGCCAACACGCACGATTTCTTACTGTTCTTTACGGATAAGGGCCGCGTGTTTAGACTGAAAACTTATGAAATCCCATCTGCTGGCTTAAGTGCCAAGGGTGTCGCTATTGCGAATTTGTTGCAGTTACACCCAGAAGAAGAAATTACGTCTATTATTACGCACCGTAATGATGACAAAGAAGGCTTCATGTTTATGTGTACAACGCACGGCGTGGTCAAGAAAACGTCCGTAGAAGCATACAAAAATGTCCGTAGTAGCGGACTCATTGCGATCAATCTGGATGAAGGTGATGAATTAAGATGGGTCAGATTCTCTAGTGGCAATAATGAAATTGTTATAAGCACACAGCAGGGGCAAGCTATCAGATTCCACGAATCTGAGGTCCGTTCTATGGGCCGTGTATCGCGTGGTGTGCGTGGCATTAGACTACGTAAGGACGATATGGTTGTCGGTATGGTCATTGTAGAAGATGACGCAAATATATTCGTTATGTCTGAAAACGGTTTCGGTAAACGAACCAAAGTAAAACAATTCACCGCGCACAAGAGAGGTGGTGTTGGTATACGATCTGCTGTAGTCAATGCTAAGACAGGTAAGCTGATGGGTGTCGCTAGCTTGAAAGTTGATGATGACCAAGAGGTGATCATTATATCTGAACAAGGACAAACGATCAGGCTTGGTATGAATGACATCCCTGAGATATCTCGAGCAACACAAGGTGTACGTGTCATGCGCTTGAAAGCAGACGATAAAGCAAGATCTATGGGGCTTGTAAAAGCCGAACCAAAAGACAACGAATCTGACGAAGATGCCGGATCTGACAACGTCAAAGTAGAAGCCAAAGTTCCTGAAACTCCAACATCATAAACTGATATTTCCAATACAAAATATGTATTTTCGTCAAATATATTACATATGATAGTATAATAAAACTATGACTATCGAATTACTGGATCGTGATTTACTTCACGAGAGATTTAGAGCAAGACAATTGGACGTCGCCGTATGTCCAGCAGATCAACTGCCTGATGATTGGGTGAATCAGATTGTTTTGAAATCACGTCAGACGCATATTTTAGAACATGAAGGCCAAGAAGATGTTGGTACCGAAGAAGCGCCTGGACGATTTCGTGGTCAAGCTAACTTTATTGAATGGGCACAGAAGGGTCGTTTGATGTACCTGCCAGTAGATATGTCTGTTCATCCTGAAGACAACGACGCTCCAGACATTGGGGGAGTTGTGTGGTTTGGTGAGAGATACCACGATAGGGTTCCTGAATCTACGATGACTTTTGCGATACGTTTGTATGTCGATGATGAAGAAAATAACTGGGGGAGCTATCGCCAGACAGGACTTGGTGGTCCACTCATGCAAGCCGCGCATAACGACTTACCACATAGAGTTGAAGAATTACGAATCGGTACCGGAATTTGGCTCGATTTAGTTGAGGGTAACGAGCCTGCTGAAGCGCTCTACATTAAAAACGGCTATGTAGAGGTTGATAGGTATGAGGACCTAGACCACGGGGGTCAGCGCCGTATACTCATGGAGAACATGAGCGCACTAGCTATTGGAGTCGGACAAGCTTAGATATGGCACATGAATTAGTCATTCCAGCTGATATTCAAAAAGCCTATGCTATTAGACCAGAAACAGTCAGGGTAATAGCGTCCGGAATGATAAATAGGACGATAATTGTTGATGGAGGTGGGGCTGGAGTGTTTCAGCGTCTTGCTAAAGATTTTGATGAGGATCAAACTGCGGACTGTCTAGCAGTAACCAGACATCTGCAGTCCGAAGGATGGGAGGTACCATCGTTGCTACAAACAGTCGACGGTGACGTTACCCGCCGTGATGAAAAAGGGCATCTCTGGAGAGGGTTTGAGTTTATTGATTCCGATGAATCTACTGATGGATTCGAGATCCCTGAGCTCAACGCTTCCAGGGGCATGCAATATGGCTTACTGTTGGCCCGACTCCATCGGTCGCTCGGGACTCTTGATTATGAGCCAACCTTTTCATTAGATCATTTCCATGAAATAGATTTTTCCGCGAGAGTACTACAAAGTAATAAAGAGCATATACCTTCTGAGAGTGGCGTTGAACTAGCAGAAATCCTGCTGGAAAAATACGAAGGACTAGAAAAATTGCCTGACGGTCATGACCAGTTAATCCACGGCGATCCACGAACTGCTAATATACTGCACAGAGATGGTGATCCATTTACTTTCATTGACTGGGATACTTTGATGCAAGGAACGATCTGGATGGATATGGGTGATATGCTGCGTTCATTGTCAGAGGATGCTGTAGAGGCTGGCAGACCGATACCAATTGATGTAATTGAACGTGTGGCGAAAGGTTATCGTGAGGCTATGTTTCCTGACTACGAAGAGAGAGAGTTTAGAAATGTTGCACTATTGTCGGCCCAAACGATTGCAGTTGAGTTGGGCATGAGATTTATCGCTGACTATGACGACGACGATCCATACTTCAAAGACGATTCAGGTAATTATGCTACTCAGCATAAGTTTACGAGCGAAAAAGTGCAAACTCAGCTAGAAATTTATAATCAGTTGAAATTGGCCAGAGGAGAGCAGTTATGAATTATCCACTTAATGATAATCATGAAGGCGAATTTGTAACGTTAATAGATTATGATTGGACGCTTGCAAATACAACAGAATCTTCAGATGACTTGTGGCTCATGATTGCCGAGCAAAGTGAGATTGCTCTAGAGCAAGTTGCTGCAGATGGAGCAGGTTTTCATCCTTCGCATCTTGGAGGGTATGACTTTACTAAACATGTTGATTCGTATGGATTAGATGAAGACGAGTTGTGGGAAGAATTAGACTACATGGCTGAAGTAGCTGCAGACCGAAACCCGCCAGCATACTTGTACTCAGATAGTGCGTTGTTTATGAGGAACCTAATTAGAAATGGATTATCTCCTTCTATATTGACGTTTGGTGAAGATAGATTTCAGAGGGCAAAAATTAATCCTAATTTGGACTATCTGTCTGATGGAACAACTTATCAGATACCCGTAGACACAGTCATGGAAGGGAAGGGCGAATTTATAGCACGCACATACCCCAACAAAAAAGGAGTACTGGTAGATGATAAACCAGGACAGAAATTACCAGATGGGTTCACGGAAATACAGCTTGATAGAGCAGCTGATTTGCAAGACCCAAAAAAGATAGAGAGCGGATTCATCGTAGCTGACCTGTTTCAAGCACAGCAAATCATAGAGCAAATTAAAAATGAGACTGCTCAATAGTAGACAAAATTACTACACTATTAGTGAAATAACACTTGAAATAGATTTGTTAATAGCGTAGACTTTACATTCAAGCGTCAAAAAGCTGTGTGTGAACATAAAGCAAACAACGTTCAGTAAAATGAACCTTTAGACGCTAGATCGTTAAAATTTGAATAGTGCAAATCAACGTCAATGATTTCTGTTTACAGAAATCAACGATATGTTTTTAAATAACACAATAAGTCAGTAAACATAGAGAACTTGTTTTCTATGTCGCTGAGTGTAGTGATGAAACTATCTATTTTTATGGAGAGTTTGATCCTGGCTCAGGATAAACGCTGGCGGCGTGCCTAATACATGCAAGTCGAGCGGTAAGGCTTTCACAGATTATTTGAACGGAAAAGTCTAGATTTTATCTAGATACTATCCTTCAACACTCGTTTCCCGGCTAGGAAACAATAGTGGTCGAATAATGCGTGAAAGTACACGAGCGGCGGACGGCTGAGTAACGCGTAGGAACGTACCCCAAAGTGAGGGATAAGCATCGGAAACGATGTCTAATACCGCATGTGGTCCACGGACTAAAGGATTTATCCGCTTTGGGAGCGGCCTGCGTAAGATTAGATAGTTGGTGAGGTAAAAGCTCACCAAGTCTACGATCTTTAGCTGGTCTGAGAGGATGATCAGCCAGACTGGGACTGAGACACGGCCCAGACTCCTACGGGAGGCAGCAGTAGGGAATTTTCCACAATGGACGAAAGTCTGATGGAGCAACGCCGCGTGCAGGATGACGGCCTTCGGGTTGTAAACTGCTTTTATGGATGAAGAATATGACAGTAGTCCAAGAATAAGGGACGGCTAACTACGTGCCAGCAGCCGCGGTCATACGTAGGTCCCAAGCGTTATCCGGAATTACTGGGCGTAAAGAGTTGCGTAGGTGGTTTTTTAAGCAGAGTATGAAATGTCACGGCTCAACCGTGAAACCGTATTCTGAACTGAAGAACTAGAGGGCGAGAGAGGTTTCTAGAATTTCTTGTGTAGGAGTGAAATCCGTAGATATAAGAAGGAATACCGATGGCGTAGGCAGGAAACTGGCTCGCACCTGACACTAAGGCACGAAAGCGTGGGTAGCAAACGGGATTAGATACCCCGGTAGTCCACGCTGTAAACGATGGATGCTAGCTGTTGGTCGTATCGACCCGATCAGTAGCGAAGCTAACGCGTTAAGCATCCCGCCTGTGGAGTACGAGCGCAAGCTTAAAACATAAAGGAATTGACGGGGACCCGCACAAGCGGTGGAGCGTGTTGTTTAATTCGATGATAAGCGAAGAACCTTACCTAGACTTGACATATTTGTTAAGCACCCCGAAAGGGGAGCGTGCCTTCGGGCCGCATTTACAGGTGTTGCATGGCCGTCGTCAGCTCGTGTCGTGAGATGTTTGGTTAAGTCCATCAACGAGCGCAACCCTTATAGTTAGTTGTATTTTTCTAGCTAGACTGCCCTGGCAACAGGGAGGAAGGAGGGGATGATGTCAGGTCAGTATTACCCTTATGTCTAGGGCTACAAACACGCTACAATGGCCGGTACAAAGGGCAGCCAACCCGCGAGGGGGAGCTAATCCCATCAAAGCCGGTCTCAGTTCGGATTGCAGGCTGAAACTCGCCTGCATGAAGCTGGAATCGCTAGTAACGGTAAGTCAGCACATTACCGTGAATACGTTCCCGGGTCTTGTACACACCGCCCGTCAAACCATGGAAGTCGCCAATACCCGACGTCCGATCTTCGTATCGGCCTAAGGTAGGGGAGATAACTGGGGTTAAGTCGTAACAAGGTATCCGTAGCGGAAGCTGCGGATGGATTACCTCCTTTCTAGGGAGTAAACTAGCACTCATTAGCAATAATGTTTAGCTAGGTCGACTTGTGATAATTACTTCGGAAGATAAGAAGTAAGTTGTTATCAGCTGTTTAATCAGCAAGCATTAGGTACTTCTTTCACAAGACGTTCGATTTGCACTATTCAGTTTTTAACTTTAAAACCAGCTTGGAAGAGCTGGTTTTTTTGATTAATTTACTATTGTATATTTGTTATATTTATGATATTATATAAAAATGATAACTGGTGAAAAGCTGAATTTACCTCCAATTGAAATAGATGCTCGATATGAGGATTTATTCGATATTCCAAAAAACCAACTGGGTGAATTCGTAGTCGATACTGCAAATGCCCTTATGGCTCAAGCCAGAGAAATTGGATTTACTGAAAGAAGAGTGGAAGGTGTCGGAATGGCTCAAAATAAAATAGAAGCTATAGAAATTTTTGAAGAAGGTAGAGTTGATCTTGACGGACATGATCCCGAAGCTGACCCAGTAGAAGCAATGCTTCAGTCAATCTCAAGAGTCGACAATGTCAGATTTATTGGATCAGAGCCAGTCTCACGGTCGAGAAGCTTGGTTAGACTATCGGATATGCGTGTTCGAGATGGCTCAATAGCTACATTTGAAAAAATAATTTCACGTGATGAAGAAACAGCTAAAGAGTTAGACCCAATTCTGGTACCAGCAGCTAGTACGCTGAGGCTAAAGGCTACTGAAAGAAATCTCGTAGGCCAGTATGAAATTGATTCGTATAATGTAGATTTGTTTAACCTAGATCTCAAAGGTGATTTGAGAGAAGCTCAGTTAAGGGAGGGTGCCGCAGCAATATTGAGCCATTATGCTCACTTGATCGATGAGAAAACTGAGTTATATGGCTCAATTAATGTTCAATCAGCAATTAATAGATCTGTAACAGAATAGACCTGTCAGCGTAATTACTTCTTGAGTTTTGTGTCGTAATCAGTTAGAATAACTCGAGTAATTGGTAGCCCTAGCTCATGGGCGTTTAGCTCAGCTGGTTAGAGCGCGTCACTGATAATGACGAGGTCGCAGGTTCAAGTCCTGCATCGCCCACCATTTACTTCTGTTCTCTTAAGCCAAGGGAAAAGAGCAGTCCGAGCGTCAAACTTGTTTTGCGCCCGGCACGATGAGAAAAACCGTAGGTTTGTCTCATGGAAGGGGACATAGCTCAGTTGGCTAGAGCACCGCCTTTGCAAGGCGGGGGTCCAGGGTTCGAGTCCCTGTGTCTCCACCAATAAAAATACCTCTCCGAAAAGAGAGGTTTTTTTATTGGTGGATCTCATTGACTAAACCATGGACACCCGTAGGGGGTCTGGGGTGAAGAATGCCACTGGCATTCTGGAAACGAATCTTCACTTAGAAACTTGTTGTTAAAGCAGAAGTTCGGGGGTCGCGGGACGTGAACGAGTCCCTCTAGATTCTAGCAGTGATATACTGTCGGTATGCAAAAAAAGTATGGCTATTATCATGGTAGATTTCAGCCATTCCACAATGGTCACATGAATATGATTAAGTTGATGCTTGATAAGCATGATGAAGTGATTATTGGCCTGAGTAATCCATTTCGTGCTCCTGCTATCTCTGATGACCAAGCTTTAGCGAAAGCATTGGCTACTGAGGATACTAGGAGTCCGCTAAATAATCCGTGGCCCTACTGGCAAAGAGTTCTGATGATTAGGTGGACCCTTAAAGATGCTGGTTTAGATGTTGGTAGAGTTATCTTTGTGCCAAACCTGAAAGCGAGTGGTTTTGATACAGAAGAGACTGAATTTTTGAAATCAGAAACAGTGAAGTACACCATGCCAAGTGGTCGCCACAATAAATTAATCCTTGAGAATAATAAAAAAGAAGGATGGGACATTGTGGTGATCGATCCAAAAGATAGGCCTACTAGTGGTACGAAGATACGCCAGATGATTAAATCAGGTGATTTAGAATGGAAAAGCCATGTACCGGCTGGCACAGAAAGAGTCATTGAAAAATATGGATTCAAGATAAAGCCATAAATAATCAATAAAACGTAGCAAAAAAAGCAACGCTTTTATCATATTTCCCCCTAGACACAGATAAAAATCATTGGTATTATGATCTAGCTAACTTAACAACTTGAGTTCAGGTAGAGACAGTCGCTAACTACTGCGTTTTAAACGTAAATGTAGCAATGGTAAGTGTTTAATCGTGAACTTAAGCTAGGGTGTTAGAAGTCATTAGTAGTAATGACTGTCTTAAAAGCAATCATTTGACGGCTTATAAGATAACCCAAAGTCCACGCGTAATTTAACAATTTGGCTGACGTAAAGATATATTGTGTCTATAGCTAATCGTTTCATCGACGAAATCTTAGACAAATAAGCAATATATTTTAGAGAAAATTATATTAGTTGTTAACAATCGATAAGCGTTAACAACTAGTCGAAAATTGAAAATTGTACATAGTACCAGCTTTCACTGTAATGGTTACGTGAAAGTGTGGTGCCTGAGATATTTCTACTGCTTGCAGTACAAATATTTTAGAATCATAAAAAGCTACATAAGCGCATATAACGGATGCCTTGACATAAGTTATCGACGAAGGACGTAGTAGGCTGCGAAAAGCTTCGGGGAGGTGCCAACAACCTTTGAACCGAAGATATCCGAATGGGGAAACCCACTATGAGTAATGTCATAGTACTCTTACCTGAATATATAGGGTAGGTAGAGATAAGTTCCTGAACTGAAACATCTTAGTAGGGAGAAGAAAATAAAGTAACCAACGATTTCGGTAGTAGCGGCGAGCGAACCCGAAACAGTCTAAACCTAGTTTATTTCCGTGTGTTTACACATGGATAAGTTGACAGACGAATATACATTAGGGGTTGTGAGACGTAAATATTTCATGATGATCGTTCGATTTATCGAATGACCATCTTGATTGTACACTCTGTCATTGGTGTGCGTAAGGAGTATAAAAAGACCTAGTGCAAGTAGAACAGTTTGGAAAGACTGGCCAGAGACGGTGATAGCCCGGTATACCAAGTGTTAGGAACCTTATCATTTACTATCTCGAGTAGGACGGGACACGAGAAATCCTGTTTGAATCTGGGACGACCACGTTCCAAGACTAAATATAACTTATGATCGATAGAGAACTAGTACCGTGAGGGAAAGGTTAAAAGAACCCCGGAAGGGGAGTGAAATAGAACCTGAAATTATATGCGTACAAGGAGTCGGAGCCCCTCGGGGTGACGGCGTGCTTTTTGTAGAACGATCCAGCGAGTTAATTGTAGTAGCATGCTTAAGCCATTTGGCGTGAGGCACAGTGAAAGCGAGGTTGAATAGACCGACTTTTGTTGCTGCAATTAGACCCGAAACCAGGTGACCTAGCCATGGGCAGGTTGAAGCGACAGTAAAATGTCGTGGAGGACCGAACCGTCGAGTATTGCAACACTCTCGGATGACCTGTGGCTAGCGGTGAAATGCCAATCGAACCTGGAGATAGCTGGTTCTCCTCGAAATAGCTTTAGGGCTAGCGTCGTACGGTAACATCTAGGGGTAGAGCTCTAATTCGGACTGGGGTGCGCAAGCATACCCACCCTTGTTAAACTACGAATACTAGGTGCGGAACTACGGCAGTTAGAACATCGGTGCTAAGATCGGTGCTCGAAAGGGAAACAGCCCAGACCACCAGCTAAGGTCCCTAAATATACACTAAGTGGGAAACGAGGTGAGATTTCTTAAACAATGAGGATGTTGGCTTAGAAGCAGCCATTCATTTAAAGAGTGCGTAACAGCTCACTCATCAAGAGATCTTGCGCGGAAAATGTAACGGGGCTAAGTGTATTACCGAAGCTGTGGATGCGAATACAAGACTAAATTTATAGTCATTGTACGTTTCCATTTGTTTTAAGAGTAATTCTAGAACAATAAAAAATCGAAGTATTATAAGCTAGTACTTCGTCTATCAGTATCTAACCAATTCAGCGGTTAGTACGGAGTGAAACGTCAAGGTTAAACTGTAAGTTTTGTCTTGTATTCGCGTGGTAGAGGAGCGTTGATATCTGCGTTGAAGTCGGACTGTGAGGTCCGGTGGAGCGTTATCAAGTGAGAATGCTGGAATGAGTAACCATAAGACAGGTGAGAATCCTGTCCATCGAAAGAGCAAGGTTTCCTGGGCCACGATAATCGTCCCAGGGTTAGTCGGGCCTAAGCCGAGGCGAGTAGCGTAGGCGATGGACATCAGGTTAATATTCCTGAACTAGCAATACATTGTTAACGGTGCGGAGTATGATAAAAGGAGCGGATTCATGGTTATATCCGTCTAACACATCTAACTGGTGTGGAATGAAAGATTTTTAACTAAGTTGATTCCTTTAAAGTGCTTCCCAGAAAAGCCGTTTAACGCGTGTGTATTGTTACCCGTACCGCAAACCGACACAGGTGCTCAGGTCGAGTAGACCAAGATGTACGAGTGATTCTTCGTTAAGGAACTCGGCAAAATAGCGACCGTAACTTCGGGATAAGGTCCGCCCCGTCACAGTGTTCATCACTGTCGACTAGGTTTTTGCTTAGTCTTCTTTTGAAAAGAAGTAAGTTAAGAGTGTTAGCCGTAGATTACTCTTCTACACAGTGCTATCCAAATGATATTGAGTATGAATTGAGAAAAAAGAAGGCAAAGCCCAACCAAAAGCACATATCCGTGGTGGATGATGTGACGGGGCCGCAGCTAAAGAACCCAAGCAACTGTTTACCAAAAACACAGGTCTCTGCTAACACGAAAGTGGATGTATAGGGGCTGACGCCTGCCCGGTGCTGGAAGGTTAAGGGGAAGACTTCACGGTCTGAACTGAAGCCCCAGTGAACGGCGGCCGTAACTATAACGGTCCTAAGGTAGCGAAATTCCTTGTCAGGTAAGTTCTGACCCGCACGAATGGCGTAATGATTTGGGTACTGTCTCAACGAAGAGCTCGGTGAAAGTGCATTGCCGGTAAAGATGCCGGCTGTCCGCAGCAGGACGAAAAGACCCTATGGAGCTTTACTACAGCTTGACATTGAATCGAGCGATTGTATGTGTAGCATAGGCGGGAGACTTTGAAACCAGTACGCTAGTACTGGTGGAGTCGTAATATGAAATACCGCCCTTACAATCGTTTTATTCTTAATCATTACCGTTACCCGGTAATGAGACAGTGTCTGGTGGGTAGTTTAACTGGGGCGGTTGCCTCCTAAAGAGTAACGGAGGCGTTCAAAGGTCAACTAGATACGGATGGAAATCGTATTGATAGTGCATACGCATAAGTTGGCTTGACTGTGAGGATTACAATCCAATCAGGGACGAAAGTCGGAGTAAGTGACCCGCTGTACTTGTATTTATACAAATGTATGTGGGAACGACAGCGCAAACGGATAAAAGTTACCCTAGGGATAACAGGCTTATCGGCCCCAATAGTTCACATAGACGGGCCGGTTTGGCACCTCGATGTCGGCTCATCACATCCCGGAGGGGGAGCACCTTCCAAGGGTTCGGCTGTTCGCCGATTAAAGTGGTACGTGAGCTGGGTTCAGAACGTCGTGAGACAGTTCGGTTTATATCCGCTGTGGACGTCAGGAAAGTTGAGGAGATTTGCCCCTAGTACGAGAGGACCGGGGTGAACGAACCGCTGGTGTATGGATTGTTCTACCAAGAGCATTGTCCAGTAGCTATGTTCGGAATAGATAAGCGCTGAAAGCATATTAAGCGCGAAACTAACTTCAAGATTAGCTTTCCCCATGAGATCCCTGAAAGATTATCAGGTTGATAGGCGCAATGTAGAAGCATAGTAATATGTGTAGCTGAAGCGTACTAATAGATCCATCGGCTTTTTATGACCTTACAAGACGAACGCATATGGTTCATCTTGTGAGGAGTACAATTGATACAATCGACTAGTTGTTTACGTTTATCGTAATTCAAGACAAGGACTCTGTCCTTTTCTCGACGCGCGGTGTGTTGGCTATAGCCAATCACTCCGGCTGCTCTTTTCCTAAAGTTACATGAATTTTCACGGAGTAAATCCGCAAAAATTTATACTTTAAAGAATTGAGTATAGATAAACAGTAATAGTTTCTTTTAAACACGTTAGTCAGATGATCCGTCGTGTAGCTCGGAAGAGCAGCCGGAAGACATGATTTATTCATGACTCCCGCGCGATGAGAAACCCTGTTAGGGTGTCTCATTACTCAATTTGGACATCAAAATTCTGTCTAGTGAATCCCCAAGCAAGCCTCTTCTATAGAACTTTGAAAGCGGATACTAGACCGAATTTTGGTGCCTATATAGACACCACATTAACAACTTGAACACTAAGCTAGTCATCGACATCAATGCGATACACTGCACCTGTAGCTCTGGAAAGAGCAGCCAAAGAAGCGGCTTTGCCGACTTCATTGCGCGATGAGAAAACCAGAATGGTTGTCTCATATCGGTGTACCGCATTGGTGCCCATGGCGCAAGGGAAACACCTGTTACCATTCCGAACACAGAAGTTAAGCCTTGCAGCGGTTACTATACTGCGTTTTCGTGGGAAAATAGCACGGTGCCAAGTTATAAAGAATGAGACCCTAACGGGTCTCTTTTTTTATACTTTTTTAGTCACCGTGCTATTTTACCGATGCGGAAAGTAACGGGGTCCCCACAAAAGCATCTTTTGAGGGATGTTGTCACGGTGCCAAGTTATAAGAGAGACCTCCTTCACGAGAGGTCTTTTTTCTTATAACTTGAAACTCGTAAGCACGGTGTTAGCCCCGTAGTAATTCCTGTTCGGAACAGTCTGCAATCAGATTGTGAAGCTACAAGAATTTACTACTGGGGCCAAGTTATATAGGAAGCCTCCGAAAGGGGGCTTTTTATTTTGCCCGCCTAATTCGAAGGCTTCCGTCCATGAGACAACCGAGATAGGTTTTCTCATCGTGCTGGGTAACTGGCTTAGCCAGATTACCCAGACTGCTCTTTCCTTCGAAGTTGAATCTGTTTACCGCGGAATAAATTAGGGCGGACACAGATGCTTGTTCTGAAACAGCTACAAAATAAGTTAATTCTTCAAAGTAGACTCGATAGCTACTTGTCCGATAACACCAGGTTTTAAGTTCTTAACTATCTCAAGCAGTCTTAAACATTGGCTAGCGTCAAGCTCGACGCCACGAGTGAAGTCCGTGTCGGGAGTCATATCTACT
>Ga0306866_1000271_pt1 | contig 17922 bp, 15 predicted proteins | sample AntRauTorckE5432_FD_190450 | JGI IMG/M metagenome (GOLD analysis project Ga0306866, IMG submission 190450) | Saline lake microbial communities from Rauer Islands, Antarctica - Metagenome Torckler E5 #432 (v2) (version 2) | ecosystem: Environmental > Aquatic > Non-marine Saline and Alkaline >...
ACACCGTCGATCATCTTGCCTTTACGGTCTTTGATGTCGTTGTAAGCAACCTCGAGACATTCAGTAATTGTGATTTGATTACGCTCAGCTAAGTTGATCAGTACAACAATCACATCACCGATGTCGTCTTTGATATCTTTGCCTTTACAAATGTTTGACGAGAGCTCTCCCATTTCTTCAGCTAATTTACAGAACTGCGTTTTGTCGTCAGACCCAGCAATTAAATTACGGTTATGATGCCATCGAGCAATTTTTTCTACTAGTTCTTCCAAGTTTCACCTCTTTTAGTATTGTGGGTCTATGAATGATGACGGATCTACTGTTGCTTCTTGTCCGTCGGAGTACTCGTTGCCAATTTGTGTGTCGTTTGGCTTTTCGTCTGCGTATGCTAGAATACTTTCTGTTTCTACCATACGGTATTCGTCTTCACCAGTGCCGTCGTTGAGGATAAACCCTCTAGTCCAGCGCCCATGTTCTACAAGAACCCATTGTCCTATAGTATACTCGTCGTGGTTTTCTGGACCTTTAGAGTAGACTTTGGCCCAACGCGGGTAGATGCCGCGCGTCTGACCGTCGTCGTTTTTTAACACAATGCCTGATTCTGTCTTTTGTTCGCCAAAGTACATATCAGTCACAAGAACACGGTTGCCGATAGCTTCTGGTTTGCCTTCAATTGTGTTTAAGTTAGCTGCCATTATTCACCTTTTTTTACAAAGTCGCCGTCTTCAGTTTCTTCCCACTCTGCTGCTTCTTCTGCAGAAGGTGTCTGTTCTTTAACTTCTTCAGTTTTAGAAGACTTTGTTTTGCGAGCTGTGCTCTTTTCTGCTTTTGGTTTTGACTTTTCTTCACTTGCAGGCTGCTCTTTTGCAGTTTTGCCAGTGTTTTCCTCTGGTACAGTTCGTGTGTTCTTGTAGTAATCGTTGACGATGTCTTCACGTTTACGTACAATTTTACCACCTGCGCCTAGCTCGTCGCCTCTAGCGTTTACTCTTGCGTTACCAACTGCTGGAGTAAGTTCGTTTTTCTTACGCAACATATCCATGTCAATCTCTCGACCTTGCATAGTTCTGTAAGTTTTGTTTCCTGATTGTCTCATTGCCATTGTAATTCTCCTATTACTACTATTAGTTATCTCATGAACTCGTTAAAATCTAGTCCATATTGGATAGAATTCATGCGATGCACACCTATAAGGTACAAGACGTAGCTTGCTACACTAGAACCACGGCCGACACCCCATAAAATGTTGTTATCTTGCATGAAATCCACAAGATAAATCATGTACCTCAGCACATTTATCATTCCTCTTGCCCGAAACTCGCGCATTTCCATATTTACTCTAGCTATTTCGTCGTCAGCTGAGCACCATCTCATGAGATATGTATCGACGTCAAGGTCTTTATACTCGTCGGGCATAAACCATTCTGACTGCATTATCTCGTCAAATTCTTGTCTTCCAACAAGCGGTGGGGAGTGTTTTCGTAGCTGGAGGTTACCGAACCGATCAGCAGCCGAGTTGAACTCTTCAACCCATTTGCCAGGTGTGCAGAGTACGTCTGCGAGCTTGTCGATGTGACCTTGCTGTAAAAGTTCAGCAAGATCGCGTTCAGAGAATTGTGGGATACCTAGTTTGTCAATTTGCATCCTACTATTTTAACTGACATTTATCAAATTGTCAAGATCATCATCGCCATCTCTTTGCTGATAGCGTGTCTGACGCCTGACCGAGGCTTCTACTTGATACATCTCTAGCAGCGTTACGATCTGATTTCTCACGCTAGGGTTTATCGTTTGGTAGTAGTGCGAAGTAAGTTTTCTTATTTTCTCGTCAACTTGATCGTCTGACAAGGATTCAAAGTTATCCACAAGTGGATTAAACATTACTCGAAGTCTCCGATATGTTTTGCGTATACGCTTGCGCCATTGTCATAAGACCAAAACTCGAACACTCGTGCTACACCAGGGGTATCAAGTTCTACTTTTGCTGAGGTTGCAGTAGATGCGCTTTCCCATACACTGCTGGTTTCTCTTTTGATAGTACCTGAGTTTTCACTAGTGAATTCAATAGTAGATGTACTTGCGCCACTGTCAAGAGTTAGTTCTACAACAATTCTGCCGATTTTATCGACGCCGTCGTTTACGTTTGGCCAGCCTGCCAGGTCAATAGTACCTGATGTTGTGATATCAAATTGATGATACGATCCTAAGTCTAGTGACACTTCTGCTAGACCTGCACTAATTTCTTTTCCTGGGTATGCTAGAATTGCCGGAGCCACTAGAGTTGGCTTAATAATTTTGTTGTAGCTAAACTCGTTGTCTTGGTCTGTGCGGGCACCGTTGTCCTGTAGGTCTTCTATTTCAGTTTTTGCATCTTCAAAACTATTTTTGATTACGCTGAAGTTATCACGGAAGCCTTGGCTGTTGTTATCTTGGCCAGCGACCGGGTAGTTTTCATTGATTGGGTTAAATTCTATATTACTAGCCATTGATAGTATCCTTTATTTTATTTATTCATTGAACTGGTAGTTCGCAAACAGTATATATCTTTCATCTGTTGAATCCGCAGCGTTATCGACTAGGTATCTGTCGACGTCTAGGTCGAGTTCTTTTAGATCGAATTCTCTGTTTTTCAATGCATTTTGCACATTCAGTAGTACGTCTTCGCTTGTTCCTACCTTGCAGTACGCAATTGGGATCGCTGTTACGTACCCTAACTCTCTAAATGCATTGCTTTGTCCTGTACGCATCCACAAAGGCAAGTAGTCACGTTGTACCTTGCCAATTTCCTCGATGCGCTTCCTCATATTTGTCGTGTTAGACAAGTATCTTAGTACGTCACCTTCTTGATTTACAATGACCGCGTCACTATCAGCTTTGATAGTGTTGTTGTACGGGTGGTTACGTTGTCTTCTTGGTTCGCTGTTCACAAAGTCGCTGTTATATTCTGCTTCTTTTTGATCGTAACCGCTCGAATCCGAAGTAATTCGTTTGGTATTATTGATTTTGAACCGTTCCTTGGTCTCGCCCAACGCTGGTTCTGCAGGGTCCACTACTTCAAGGTAGATCAGCTCGTACACAGCTTCGTTGGTTCCTGGGCGTTTAGCCACTGCTCGCTTAACGTCACCGACTTGATAGCGTCTTCTCTTGTGGTTTTTGGCGGCTGCCGCTGCAATCCAAGCCAACGGATCAATAGTCTGCTCAATTCCGTCGTCGTCTATGTAGGTTGCTTTGCTTTCTATACCAGCATAGATCAGCATTTTCGGCTCTAACTGCTTGCCAAATGCCGGATCGTTTGGACGATAGATAGCGTCAGAAGGGAAAATAGTTGTGTCACTAACGAAATTGCGGTACTCGTTGCGCAAACTCGGTTTCATGAACGGACGAACATATATGTTGTTGTAGAGTGTTGAGTCTAAGTCGTCTACTCGCAGTGTAAATTCTCGTGTTGACGCGCTAAAGTTGAATCGATCGGCAGCTCTTACAGTGAACTTGAACTCTCTGTCGATAGTTGTTTCGCCTTCGTCGAACGTTGTAGTCTGGTTATCTATTCTTGTAAGCCCAGGACCTTCACTGCTGGCAAACTGTCTTGCGCTGCCGATGATAGCACCTCTATAAGACAGTCTTAATCCAGCAGGCAGATTGCCTGACACAACCGAATATACTATTCTTCCGTTAGGTACTGTAGTTTCTGCTTCAACACGCAAGGTTGATACAAAGTTGGCATTGATTGTGCCCAAGTCGCTTGGTGTTATCCAAGTTAGTTCGCTTTCGATTTCACCAAGTACTCTTACGTTAAACGTTCTTATGCTGCTAGGATTAGTAATATCTTGGTTTGCATCTGATAAAAACTCTTTTTTGATTACATCGTCTTCGAAGACTGATATACCAATGGTTCTATCTAGGCCAAAGCTTCGACCCGATACTAACGGACTATCTAGTTTTAGTAAACTTCTAGTGTCATCCAGAACAGTAAACGTTAAATCAGTGTTTACGCCACCAAAGATTGCTCTTAACCTAGCAAGTGCAGCGTCTTTGTTTTTAGGTATAAAGATTCTCACAGAACTTGCGGTAGCTGATGTGATCTCAATGTCGTACTCTTCAGTAGAAAACGTTCTGTCGATGGCACTGTTAAGCGTTTCGTTGCCGCCAGCCGGTGGATTGATACCTGCTGCTGCGTAGTTTATAGCAATACTGCCTGACGGGCTAGTAATTTGCCATTCAATATACGGCTGAATCCTTGTTACGCCGTAAGATTCTTGCTCGCTGTAGTTTAAACGCTTGCCCTCCCATTCGATACTGTCTCTGTACGACAACCTATTAATAAAGAACTCGGTTGATCCTGGCGGAACTACTTCGGCTGTTGTAAAGGTTAGCTTAGGCTTTAGTGTGTCTGTAGTAGTAATGACATCATAGTCTTCATTTGACCCGTCAATGCTGCTTACTGTGTACTGTTGGTTGTCGATGAATATTCTTCGGTTCCGCAAATCGCCTAGATCATCGATTCCGTCTGATGTGCCTGTAGGCAACTTGAATACTTTGAACCTTTTCTGTCCTGAGAAAGTGTCTTCATACACTTGGATAGTAACAACAGCGATGTCGTCGTCTGTAGTAAACCGTGTAGCACGAACTGTGAACTTGTAATCAATTGTGACTGCTGGTTGTCCTGGTATGTAACCTATAACCTCGCCTGAGATACTGTCTAGTGCAGTGCCTTTGGGCAGAACGCTGTCAGTACCATCTGGATTTTGAGACTCGAGTGAATAGACAACTCTTCCTTCTAGGTTATTCGTAACTAGAGTGTCAAGATAGATTGTTGCATAGTTATCGGCTCGTAGAGCACCTAGGTCCGGCGGAGTAATCCAACGCGGTGTTCTGATGTTGGTAAGGTCAGCTGTGAAGACCCCGTTGCTTACTTTGACGATTGTGTTGTCTGCTGTTACAAAGTCGTCACCTACTACGTAAATTTGAAATACTCTGCGTATTGGCTGAGAGTATTTGTCAGCAACCTTCACAGCAAACTCGTAATATCGGTTTAGCTTGTTAGGTCGAGTAGACGGAAACGCGAAGTCGTACTCAACTGTGTCGTAATCGAAGCTGTCAAAGCCACTTGTGCTTGGAATAGCATAGTCGTTTGGGTAAACATCGTATGGATTAGTGTCATACCCGCCTTCGCTTGCTTGTTTGTCGAGTGCAAGAAGAGGTTCTACTACGCCTGTTAGTCTGCCGTCTGAGGTTAGGGTTATTCCTGGTGGTAATACACCGTCTCCGGGCGCAATATAAAATTCTAGTGTGTCGCCTGCTGGCAAGTCTGGATCAATTACTGCTAGCTCAAGGTCAATAATTTCGTTGTCAAGAATAAATAGGCGATTGTTTGGACCTATTGGAAGCAGGCCTTCGTCATCTACCCAGCGAGGTTGGTCAGCGCCGTCGACTCTTAGTCTTAGAGTGCGATCCTCGAGCGTAGACGGAGTAGTGGCGCGAAGCACAAACGTATAATCTGTCTCAACAACTTCTTCAACAGGCGCTCCTACTAGGTCAGTACCTGCTATTCGCATTCCAACCGGTAGTTCACCGCTGATAAGTGTGACTGTGACGTCAGTTGTTGTAGATAACGGTAGACTAAGCTCTCCGGGCGCAATAAAGATGCGCTCGTTAAGAGTCCTCAAGAGATAGTTATTTGGTTGTGTCCAGAGATTCGCCATATATTTTCCTTATACAGCTATTTATCGGTTTAAACAAAGCTACCGAAGTCGATGCTATCTGGTGACGGACTTGATGCCGTGCCTAGATCAACATCAATAGTCTTAACTAGGTACTCGTAGAAACTAGTTATATTTGTAGGAAGACCACCGAAGTCAATGTCGTCAAAGAAACTGCTTACAACGTCAGTATTGATTCCGTTAACTGTGCCAGTAAAGTTACCAGCAAAGTTACCTTGGAACGAACCACCTTGAAACTCGTTTGCAGTAATTCTGTTGACATTAGTGATGTTGTTTGACTGTGCATTTAGCGTGCCGCCGAGCTCAGGCGTCGTGTCTTTGCTTAGTTCGTCAAACAGGTTGGTAATAACAATGCTATTGTCAAGTGTGTCAAGTGAAGTATCAATTGCAGTGCCGCCGAACACTCTAATTACGCCGCCGCTAGCTAGAACATAGCTGCCAGCGTCTGTTATGACTGGAGTTTCTGTTAGTACATCAGGTACAGAGATTTCAATGCTTGCTGGGTTGTCAGCTAGCTCAACATTGTTACCCGCAACAAGGCTTTTGAACTCTAGATCGTTTTCATTACGGCCTCGGTAAATGCCAACTCCTGTGCCAGTGTTTATACCCAGCACTGCATCAGCAACTCTCAGATCTAAGTCTTCGAAGTTTTGATTGATTTTTCTAAATGCAACACGAAGCTCGTCCCCTGTGCCGTCGTTTGCAATGTTACCGATATTAATGAGTTCTATAGCCATGATTGCTTCCTGTCAATGTATTGTATTTATTCAGTTATAGGTTAGATATTCGTGCCTTAAAGTCATTAAAGTCTGTTGACTGCGCAACAATGTTCTTTAGCTCGTTAACACTTACATATCCTGGAATTGTTCCTGTTTCACTATCAATAATAATAGTACTATCGTCAGCAAACACAGAGCCGATTACGTCACCTACTAGGTTACCATAAAAGATTCCGTTAACACTGTCTACAATTAACGTACTGTCGTCGGAGTAGACTGATCCGAACACGTCTGTATTGATAAAGTCACCGGCTGACGATGCAGCATACAACTCTTCAAAGTTATCGTTGATCTTATCAAACGCAACTCTTAAAGGATCGCCGTCACCTTTGTTTGGACTACTTCCTAGATTTACGATTTGTCTTGCCATCTGGCTCTCCTTGCACTGATACTAACAGTTGGGTGGACACATTAGCGACCACCGTCTTTACTGTATTTCCTTCCTTGAGTTTTACTTTTTTGCCGTTGTTTATATTAGCCACTGTTACCTCCCTACTACTACTTCAACAATGCCGCGTTCGTCTGTTGTTTTAGTGCCTACTGCCTTGCCTATCATTGTTCCTGGTGTAGGTGTGTTGTTTACACAACCGTAACCTGCAACACCACTAGTAACGATAATATCACCTTTGCGCACTTTACCAATAACATTACATGGTACTCGACCTTGTAGAGCAAGTGCAACTACATTATCGCCTTGTAGGTCCGAATTCATCAAGTGAGCAGGTTCTGTTGATACAACACCCGCCGCTCTGTGATCGCTTTTAGTTACAGTTGTTGTAACTTCCTCGTCGCCGCCAAACACAAGAACTGTACCGGCCTTGTATGACAAATCAGCTAAGTAATTCTCAGCCAAGTCAGCATATCTTGCGCTAGTTGCAGTACCATCAAATACGGTAGCATAAACTGTATTCCAGCGTCTGCCTGAAGTACCAAGGTTTAGTCCACTGTCTGCACCTGAGTTAGCACGCGGGTACACGTTGCTTGTAATTTCGGCATTTACTTCTAGCTCGTCGGTACTAGAGTTACCTAAAGTAATAGCAGACGAGTTAATGTTAGTTGCAGAACCATTAACTTCAAATGTGCCACTAGTTATTAACGCGCCGCCCGAGTCGAGTCTAAGTATCTGCGACGTACTAACCGAAACACCACTAGTAGTGTTGTCAGCAACTTCAAAGCTAAGTGTTCCGCCGCCACTATCTACAGCTGATGTAATCCTTGCAGAAGACCCACTATCGTCTGGTACACCGTCTCGGTGATTAAATGTGAGATTAGCATTACCTTGACTATCATTAATAGTCATTGCAACACTACCGCTGCCTCTGCCTACTTCAACATGACTAGCACTGCCAGCCTCAATGTTACCACTTGTAGTAAAGTTACCTGAAGAGTTAACGTTTCTAATCCACAAGTCTTTGTATCTATTGCCGCTTGTACCGATATCATATTCTTCGTCAATATCTGGTCGAACACCGGTGCTTGAGAACAAGAACGGAATAGGACTTGTGTTGTTGCCAGTGTTTGCTGTAACGATACCAACTTCGCCGTTAAGAGTTTGACCTGAGCCCAATCCAATTGATATACCTGTGCTGGCTGCGCCGCCTCCAGATATAGCTTCAATGAAACTGTGACGAGCCCATGTTGAGCCTATCCAACTGTCGCCTGCTGCGCCTGAGTTTCCTTGCAGAGTAGACTGCGAAACGCCTGTTGCTCCAACGTCTAAGTTGCCAGGAATGCTGACCTTTGGAGTAGATGCACCTTGCGATGTTAGTACTGTACCGCCAGTAGGTGTACTTACTGTTAGTTCAGATCCACCTGATGTGGCTCTTAGTACAACAAAGTTTGGGTCCTGACCGATAGCAATGTCATTTGCTACAATTCTACCGCTGTTTGTTGTTTTAACAAAACTGTTCTTGCTACCAGTTGTAGTAGCAGGAACAACAGTAAAGTCGTTTGCTCCTTTGCGTGTTAGAACCCCTGCGTTTGAATAGTTTGCACTTTCAACGTTTTCAATGCTAGTTGACGGAAAGTCTGTTAACTGTAGACCGTCACCTTGGTTAACTATGTCACTGAACGAAATCGGACTAACGTTACCTGTACCGCCCGAACTGCGTCCTAGAACTGTGTCTGTTGGAACCTGTTGCAGTTTTGACGCTGCTACGCCGTTGTCTTTTAGCTTAACGTAACCACGGGTAACTGTGAACTCGTTGTCGTTAAACTTTGACAACCCTAGGTTTGCCTGCACAGTTGCAGCGCCTGTCCCGCCACTTGGTTCGCTACCTGTATACGTGTCGGCTTCTTGCAGGTTCAACTTAGATTGTGCAATTTCAGCGCCAGCATTTACATCAGCGTTTACAACAGTGTTTGCTTTTATCTGCAGGTTAACAGAAGCCCTTGGGTCAATGCTGTTATTGTTTGGTCTAACAACAGATAGCGAGATGTCACTCGATGCGTCTTCTTCGATGTTTATTACTTCAAAGAACGGCCCACTAGTAACAACACCGCTACCATTTGCAGTTGTTGTTCCGCTTGCTTTATGGTAAATGCGTGGAAGTGAAACTGCTAGCGGGTCTACTTCGCTGTAATTGTCTGGTCCTGGAGTAAAACTAACTTTTAGAATGTTACCAAAGTTAGGATCTGAATCAGTATTCAACCCTACAATTGTACCATAGTTGTTAGTACCGCCCGAGTTGGTAAGAACTTGACCAATAGCAAATGTGCCGCCAGATAACGAAGTAGAAAGTAAGTAAGCAGTTTTTACTCCTGACAATCCTAGTAGCTGGTTACTGTCTGCTGTAGCTACTTCTACGTCTCTTAGGTTTTTGAACTTGTTAAACGACTCAGTTCTTGAATCAACGTAGTCCTTTGGCACTGCTGTCCTGTCATCTGACGATAGCGTAATCGGAGCCAAATTAGTGACTGAGAAACCAGCTAGGTTCAGGTCGCCTGCCATTGGCACAGCGCCGTTGTCGGTTAGTACGTTAGGTCCTAGAGGGTTTGTAACAGCATTACCAGCTTGGTTGAAACCAAGACGCCTATCAATGTAACCACGTGTTGCACTTTCGGTTGGTACAGCGTCGTTGGCGTTGTCACTCATTGACGAGTCTGTTGAAAACTCGTTAACAACAACACCACGCCTAAAGCCGATACCGTCAACATCTGAAAGTGCGATACTTGCTGCAAACGTAACTGTTCCTGTGCCTTGGTCTACGTTAAAGAACCTACCAACTTGGAAGAAGCCGTCTTGGTCTGTTGACTCATAAAATACTCGACCTTTGTCAAGCTCAAATACTTGACTTTCTTTGTCAGGTGAGTTAACAGGGCGACCTAGTACTACGTTAGGGATGTTCGAGTCGTTGTACGAACCTGTGCCGATGTCGTTAAAGTCGTGTGCAGTTGCGCGACACAATGATATCTGCGTTGTAATAATAGCAAGAGAACCGTCTTGTATTGCTGCTCTTACGGTTACTGTATCGTTTAGTATTGTAGTCAACGGTTCTGCAATGCCTGTAGACTGCCCAGTTAGGTTAGTGTCTCGAACAAGTACAGAAACTGGGCTTACTGGACTAGAGCCGCCGTCAACTAGATCTGTATATATTGATCCGCCGTCGTAGCTTATTTCAAGATCATCTGTTGTGTTAAATGTTCCCTGTTCTTCGTACAGTTTAAGTACAGAACGATCTACGCCTGCTATTCTTACCAACCCTTGAGCAGTTATGTTGTTCTTCTGACGAACAATTGCAACATCTGAGGTATTTTCTAGTCTATTCCAAGTACTAGGTGCTGATAATGTTAGCTCGACACCTGTAACTTCTGCTAGATCTACTAGAGCAAACGTGTTACCGTCTGCATCAAACGTTGACTGTACTTCGTTTGTACCGTCTACTAGTACTTCGCGATAGTTGTAAACGTAATGACGTTTGCCCTGCCATGAAATTATCATTGGTAGCGCGTTGGTGTACTCAAGTTCGTTGCCTGTGTTGTCGTTAAACGGTGGGCTAAAATCACTGTCTGTGAACTGGTTGTTGTTTAGACGATAAACATCAAGTCTGTCACTTAAAAGCGTAACAGCAATTGTAGTATCGCCTGTAGACGAACCTAGGTTAGTTGATCCAACAGTTCCGCTGAGCTCATCGACTGCACTACCCGCTAGTGTCTTGTAGGTGTTATCGATAACAAGGTTTACGTAGTCAAACGTAGTGTTTGTGCTAGTGTAAGCAGAGTCGCTGCCTACGTCGGCCCCGGTCGAATCAACTGTTGATAAGCTGATTGCACGATATGTAAACTCTTCTTGTTCTGCGAAGTTGATAGCTGTACTTGGACGAATAGTTAGGTTTTCTGTATCTCTTAGTTCGTCAAACAAGAAGCTTCTACGATCAAGTAGAGTAACAAACTGCTCTTCCGGCACAGCTTCTGTTAGGCCGTCTACTGAAAACTCTTCGTCGTTGGTCGAGAAGTTCGCACGATATACCTTACCACTACGCTGAGGGGTTAGACCAGACACTACGTTAGCGTCACCACTTATGCTAACCCTAGAAATTGTACCTGTGTCAAGTAATGCGTCTGGTTTGATTACTTCTTCAACTGTTACTGTTGCGTCGTTTGCTGGTGTAGTACCGTTTAGCTTATCACCTGTGATAGTAAACGTATCACCTACTAGGTAGTTTTGGCCAGCTGCGCCGTTGTATACTTCAGCAAAGTAAGTACCACCGTCTTGTTGTGTTTTTGACACTAGAACTACAGCGCCAGTGCCAACAACTTCGCCTGGTCCTCTTGACAGTGCAGTATAAGAGTATATGCTGTCATCAGCTACTAAACCGTCAATTACTACGTTTAGAATTTCTTCAACAGTAGTTACACGATAGCTAGATATTTCCCCTGATGGTGACCCACCGTCATTATGGTAGTACGTTACTTTGCCTCTGTCGTTTGGCTTGTACTCTGTGTCATAAAAGTGTATAGCCAGTAGCCCCTGTGGGTTGCCGTAGTCGTTAGCATCAACACTAGTTGGTACTGTGTCTGTTCCAGAAGCGTTAACTTCAATGTCGTTGCCTGTGTTAAAGGTACCGCTTACGTCTTTCAAGTAGATCTGGTTGCTGTTTGTAGGAAGTATCGCAGTACCGGTACCACTAGCACTGTTCTGAGTAACAGTGTCGCCTGCATTAACAGATATGTTCCCGTCTAGCGTTAGTACCACTTCTGCATTGAATGTTTTTGCTTCTTGAGTAACGTCTTTTACTAGGACAACATCGTCTGGTACTTCGTTTGGATTAAATCCTTCTGCAACAAGACCTCGGACACCGTAAGAGTTGCCGCCTGCTGATGATCTAATTTGACCACCTTTGGCTGCAAAGTAACCAGCATAGCAGTATCCTGTAAATGTTGATGCTATTTCACAGATTGCGTCGTTAGAAGCAACAACACCGTATCCCAAGTCGTTGATGAGAATCACGTCGTTTGAGTATATTGTTCTGTTGCCTGGCGTTTGCAATGTAATGTCGTACTCACCGCCTACTAAGGTTTCCTGGAAGCCTATATAATCGCCGTTGTTGTCCTGTTGTCCTGAGAACGAATCTAGAACTAGCTCTGCTATTGGTTCTGCGGCGTCCGGGTCATACAAAGGAATGTCATTTACCTGATAGCGGACACCATTAATGTAGAACGGTGCTGGTGTTACTGGCTTGCGTAGTGCAAGAGCTGAACCTGCCGCTGCCTTTACAGACAACCTAAATCCACTATCTTGTACTTGAGTAACTGTTAGTGGAGTATTTGCACAGAATGCATCAGCAAAAACACCACCCCTGAACGCTTGTCTGTTCAAACTCTTTGAATACACCAAGCAGTTGTTAATATAAGGTGCTTTCGTTAGTATCTGTCCAGCCGGATCAAGTACTGCTGCAAAGCCGCCGATGCCCTGAACTGTAATTCCTCTTATCATGCTTGCGTCGTTAAGCATGAACGCATCAACGTCCTGTGATGAACGACTAGGGTTGCAGCCGTTGTCAAAGGCAAAGAGTAGTAACTCAATTAAGTTAAGTATGATACCAGTGTTTGCGCTAGAATCATAAACATCTGTGCTTAGCGCCAAGCCGTTGTTTATAGTTTGTTCCGCTGCGTCACTTGCGATAAACCCATCAATCGCAGATGCTCTCACAAATGCTTGATTTTGCAGTACATCTTCAAGAATAGTACGCACATACCCGAATGCTTCATCTAGTGCATCTTTTTGTGCTGCTGGGAAGTTAAAGAAGATATTACCTTGACTGTCTAGGGTGGCTAATGAATCACCGTCTCTTAGGTCAGTTGTAAATGACACTACTGCTTCTCTAATTGTACGAGTAAATTGACGTCTAATCAACGGAGTAAACGCAAAGTTGAAACCTGAAGGAGGCGAAGGCCTGTCAGTACGCTCTTCAACCCAAGCTATTGTTTCGTCGACTATAAAGTTAACATTTTCTTGGATTAGCTCTGCACTGTCTGCGTACTCACCAACGTTAGTAACAGCTAGTGATCCGGTTGCATCTACGTTCTTTGCTTCAGTAGGGTCGTTAAGATAATGCCTACCGAAGTAACCTGTCAATTCGCCTGTGTTAGGATCAATGTATTGAGTACCTGCAGAAGGTAAGTTGTTATCGGCTATGTTAGTAATACTGGTGTTGTCGTCGGCTGTTAATCCGTCAAACTCTAGGTCTCTGTAGAAGAAGACATCTGCCCAAACAGAGCGGCTAGTTCCGCTGCGAGGCCGCACAATAACTCTACGAGACTCGTCACCTACAATAGTTGTGTTTTCTGGTAGACGTATCGGAAAGTCTTCGTAATAAGGTCCACTTTCGACTTTAATAGAGATGTTTCTAGATTTTACAGCGTTACCAAATTCTAGCTCTTCGTCAAGCTCGAAGTCAATAGGTCTTACTAATTCCAGTGATATAGTATCGTCTGACAGACCGCCTGCTGTGTAGCTTATAATTCGACCAAGTGCTCCGCTTGACTTACCTTGTATTAGCTTACCAACACGAAGATCTCTGTTTTGTGGGTTGCCTTGGTCGACAAAATCGTTGCTGCCGTTTGTGATTGTTATATCGTACAGGTTGCCTGATATATCAAGCGGCGCTGAAAACACGCCTTGGTTAACAATGTTCTGAATAAGCGTAAGGTTGTTGTCGATGCTTGTCTTGTCGTCTGGTAGCGGAACAGGGTTGCCGCCTTCGTCTGGCGGATTAGCAAGGAACTTCTGTTCTATATTAGTTTGCAGGTTAGTAAACGGTGCGTTATCGTCGTTGTTTAGTACGATGCTTAGAACGTTCCTAGTACGATCAATCACCGACTCAAACACGCTAGGAGAAAGGCCAGCGCCAACTTGTAGATCCAGCTGTGAAAAGTATTCTAGACCTATTCTTTTGCTTAATATGTTAGCAGTGGTTCCTGCTAAGTGGTCAAACGCACTTGCGTTAAGTGCGCGACCTAGTTCGCCGCTAAGACGGTCTTTGTTATACGTTAAAGCCGCCCAGTTTACTTCGACGTTATTTGGTCCTAGTACAGTCTGAGCAGAGCTTGCAACGTTTTGATCAATCCAAGCAAAAACTTCTTGGATGATAAATTCTTTGTTTAAGCTGATCAATTGTTTTACAAACAGATCTCCTGCGGTTGCAGAGTCTACGCCTTGTGTAGTAACCTGAGACTTAGTAACATCAGTACTTGCACCTGCAATTTCAGTGTAGATAACGTCCTGCATGTAAGGACCAGTCTCGAATGGTGATGCTAGCTGAATCTCTTCGGCTTTACGTGCAGCCCCGCCTATGGTTCTATATGCGTATGCTAGACTACGTCCTTTACGTCCGGTAGGAACACCAATTGTACTGTCACTGCCTTGACTGCTAACAAAAAGACTTGTTGTGCTTTCTGTAGACTGACTGTCTACATACAATTTAGTAGCAGCTTGAAGGTCTTCAATGCCTCCTGGTGTGCCTGCGCCTGCTAGACTTCCTGGGTGGTCAGCAAGGTTAAGAACACCTTCCATTGAATCGCCTTGTCGACGCACTACGCTGTTTCTTGGTAGTGCTTCGTTTGACAACCAGTTGCCCAGCAACGTACTGTCGTAGTAAGGATTTTCAATAGTTTGTGTACCAGTACCACCACTTAGTTTCAAACGCAATCTTTCACGTATCACGTCGTCCATAACTTCTGTGTCTGCGAAGTTTAGATAAAATTCGACCTGGCTCAGGCCGCGCGGGATGATGTATAGAGTTTGCCCGTCAGTAAGAGTGTCGGTTTCAGTAACTTGTGTCGCGCCACTTGTTAAAGTGTATTCGATGTCAAGGGGATCACCGGTTGTAGTGTAAGTCCAGCCTGCACCTTTTGAACCCTGTGTTAGCCCGTGATCGACTATTTCAGCAATGTCACCGTCAACTGTAAAATCTTTGAAGAAATCAGAGGTATCACTAGGTTCGTCAGCAATGTTTACTTCTTCGCCCGGAGCCTGTCTGTTGTAGTAGTTTCTGTCTGCGTAGCCTTTATCGATAACAAGGTCGTCAATTGTTAGGTCAGTAGAATGAACACTGTTGAGACTTTCGATAGCAGCCTGTGTGATACTAACATTGCCAACAGCACGATCTCTAGCATTTAAAGGGCCGCCCAGTGCAGGCTCGTTGTCCTGTTCAATCTGTGCGTTAGCTGTTTTTAGTATAAGGAAGCCGTCTTGCGTTACGTTGTAGGTAATAGTGTCTGCGACGGCATCGTCTGTTTCTTCTGCGTTTGAAGCCAGGCGACGTATTTCTATGCCACTGCCGTCTTGAGCAACAATAGGCATATACGCTTCATCGCCGTTACCTTGGTAGTTGTCGTAGTCGTCAGGAGTATCAGACAAAGAAGTAAATCGAATCTGTCCACCTTGTCCTACAACTGCGTATATTTCTTGGAAGTTTGTGTTGACTTTACGAAACGATTCGCGAATACTATCGCCGGTACCGTCATTTCCTTCTGTACCGATGTCTACTACTTGTCTTGCCATTATTTTACTCCGTTAGTTTACTGAATATCCTAGTTGATCTGAGTCGTCTTAAGAAGCCTCAAGGCTCTCTAAGTCAAAGTTTATTGACACACCGCATCCGCATGAAGACTCCGCGTTTGGGTTGTTAATTTCAAATGCAGATCCTTCTAGCGAACTTTTGTAGTCTATAAATGATCCTACTAAGAACGGCAGGCTGTTGTAACCTACTACAAATTTCGCAGTGCCAGTATCGATTACAAGATCATCTGCTAGTATGTCTTCTTGAGAATTAATTGAATCCCATTCGTATTCAAAGCCTGCACAACCGCCCCCTTTGATGTTTAATGAGATTGCGTAAAATCCTTGATCTTCGCATAGTTGGTTGATTTGGCTTTTTGCTTGGTCAGTTAGAATACAGATACTCATGTTGGTCCTTGTTGTTAGTAGTATTTAGTTGTATTTTTTATAATCTTAATGTAAATACACTATGTATTTAATAAATACACTATGTATTTAGGTGAGATAGAACAAAAAACCAAGCACAAAAGAAAGTCCAAAAAGGGGCTAGAACACGAGTACGAGCGTGCGACTACTTTAGTGCGATTACGCTGCGACAACTGCGGAGCGGAGTTCTTACGCGCCAGAGGCAGCATGAATCCTAACCGTCTTAACAATAACTATTTTCATGTGTGCAACGACTGTGACGCAAAAAGATTTGCTCAAAAGAAAGGCGTAGAAAGAAAGCAGATTTGGAACCAAACTGCAAGTTCTAGTAAAACAATCGGGAGATTATAAATGATTTGTCAAACAATAGGTGCTATGGTAGGCATAGCAAGAATGTTATTAAATCCAGGAGAGATGATAAGGGGGTTTGAACTTGAAGCGGAGGACTTCGATATACAATATCCGATGCCTCCACAAAGCCGTATTATTGCCGAAAACGGCAAGATTATAGCAGGACCAGATTTCAACGGTTCTTGAGCTGATCAACAATAGCTGCTAGGCGTTGGACGTTTGTGTCCTGTCTAGCTATTTTCCTCTGCATCAATCCCTGGTCATCTTTGAGCTTTCTTACTTGTTCTTCGAGACTGTTTACGTACTTCTGACTAGGAACTTCTTTTTCCTGGCCATCTTCACCTAGCATCGTAAAACTATTTACGCCTTGTGCACGAAGTCCGCCTGCAACACGGTTTGGATTCTTTTCAACTTTCGGCATCTTGCCTTCTGTCGATGTGTTGCTGTACATTCTCTTCAAGTAACTTCTCATGCTTTGTCCCATTTTTTATCGTTTTTTCTGTGTTTAATCCAACTGTACCAACCAAATAGTCTTAGCATATAGTACGCTAGGTAGTTGATAGCTTTAAAGCCGTTTACTTGAATATTTATATCACGAAAAATCTGGTCTAGGTGCTTCTGAGTATATCTCTCAGTGTCTTCACCGTTAGCTATTTTTAACGTTGTATGCATATATCCATAGTCATGAACAACTCCGCCCATCAATAAGATGCCGGTTGGACTAACTACTGCGTATAACGCTCGCGGAACACTAGAACCGTCGGTTACGAATCCTTTAGGAACTATATAATCTACTTCATTTAGAGTAAAGTGAAAATCTTCGGTTAGTTCCCATTCTCTTGGTTTAGTTAACCAAACCCAAAAACCTTCAAACAATCCGTTGCCTTTAGTAGGAATAGGTACAGGAATCATAGCTGGCATTCTTTGGTATTCAAACTTGTTTTTTGTTTTTCTATTCTTGTCGGCCCAGCGTGTTATTACTTCTAACAACACGACGAGTATAATAAGAGCAAATTCCCAAAACTGTACGATATGTTCTAACATAGTAACTCTCCTTGTTACTATATTTACTCCGAATTACAAATTAATCGAATATACTGTAGGGTTCGCGTTCGATACTTCCTGCAAGTTCGAGCAGCAAGTGTTCTTTTGGACTTATCCAATAGTGTAGTACCACCGGAAATCCCGGCCCTGTTATATATCGAGTTAGCCTGACAGACTTTCTTAGCCACAGGACTTTGTTGGAGATTACACAGCGCCTTGGCAGCCAGGATCTTGCGTTTTGACTAGAAAGTTTGTATCTCCTTAGCTTGTTAATTCGTACTTGCCGTTCGCCTTTCAGTGGTGTGTTCACTAAGTAATCTCCGAAGTAAATTGTCATGCAATTTCTAATAAGAACAGGGTGTATGCTCTACTATCTACCCAGATAGTTTCGCGGCTTGAGTTTTGTAGCAACGACGATAGTGCGTCGTACTGACGTGTCAGTTTAGTAGCTCGTCTAAACCACAGATACTTGCCAGAGATATTACAACGTCGAGGCAATAAGCTGATTTTGTCTTGTGTCTTGACGATTTGTTCAGCATTGTGATAGATAGCAAGTTGATATCTACACACACTTTCGAACGTGTCGTGCATCTTTGTGGTC
>Ga0306866_1000277_pt1 | contig 17719 bp, 51 predicted proteins | sample AntRauTorckE5432_FD_190450 | JGI IMG/M metagenome (GOLD analysis project Ga0306866, IMG submission 190450) | Saline lake microbial communities from Rauer Islands, Antarctica - Metagenome Torckler E5 #432 (v2) (version 2) | ecosystem: Environmental > Aquatic > Non-marine Saline and Alkaline >...
TAAAAAAATAACAAACCCCCTCGGTGACCTGGAGAAATCAGGGTCGCCATTTTTATGTAGGATAGAAAAGGAGATAAAATGAGATATTCCGTAACCGTATTGAGGCCTCTCGTAGTTTGCACTGCAAATATTGAGGCTGATAACCCAGAAGAGGCTAAACAGAAGATGCACGACCAACCCAACGCCTCCGAATGGAAGAACTATAAAGGTGTAGTGCTCGAAGTTAAAGAGATAAGAGAGGACCCCTGGATAAATAGCAGAGCGTCTTTCCTATCAAAGATAGACGTAGGTATAGTCGAGGCCTGGTGTGCTTTATTCATGGACTCAGAGTATTATAAACCTGGCATGACTGACGGAGCGTATGCTGCAGGGTTAGCTAAGTTTGTTAATGAAAAAGAGAACGAGGATGAGAAAGACGAATCTAAGCCAGTAGCAGAGGACAAGGGTATGTTACGCTTGGCCGACATGGTCCAGAGGGAAATGGAAGATGATGGCGAGTGGGGTAATAAGGGCAACATGATTGATTATTATGTCCGGGAATACATCATCAACCCAATGGAAGGCATTGGCGAGAAAGACACTATGAGTACCGCTGAGAAAGTACAGGAGATACTCGAGGACAGGTTAGGTGAGCTATGAGTAAATATAGAGTAGCAATTGTGCCTTCCTCTGAAGACGAGAGGGGGTACGAGGGTATTGAGACTATCAGGGGTATGCAGAATAGACAGCGTAAGTTGGATAAAGAAGGAAGGATAAGCACGTCCCTTTCTGTCCACTCCTTTGATAGTGCTAAGGAACTAAATGCGTTCATGCAGGGCTACGAGGCAGGTGTAGGCTGGATGGGTGAGGGGATTTATTTATTGGAGGAACCTAAATAATGGAAACTAATATAAAATGTGATTGTGGTCATAGAGTAGTGCTGTGTATACAAATGCCCAGCCATGATAGTGGGGCAGCGGGAGGTTTCTGCGATAAGTGTGGAGAAGCCTGGATACTTGAAAACCCCTGTCAGGAGGTGGCTGCCCAGATGCGGGAAATCCAGGAAGAGTACAATGACACTATGTGGACAATTGAGCTGACGGAACATGTATATCATGGTGGTGAGGTCAGGGCTAAAGATGAGGAAGAGGCCAGAGAGAAGGCTCGTGATATGTACGCTAACAATGAACTGGACGGAGGAGATGAAGCCGATCTGGATATAAAAGTGAGGAGAATATAATGCTAACCCGATATAAGAAAGAAAAGTGGGTATGCTCATGCTGTGGTATAAAGTTTGAAAGTGCGAAGGATCCTTACGAGTGTCCTCGTTGCCGCGTAGGTAATCTGAAATTCTCTTTATATGAGAGCAATGTAGATCATAAGCGGAACTTCACTGAAAACCACATTGAGTATATACTAGCTTTACTGAAGGTTATGTACATAGCCAACGCGTCTGACTGTGGCGTAGCGGAGCCCTGGCAGTTCAATTGCGATGCTAATTATCACTACAGCGCTGTCTCCAAAGTACTGATAAACACAGCAGGGATGGAAGCGTATGAATACTACCTGGAAACAAGTGAATGGGACTGGGCTAAGATCAGACCCAGAGGCAGGTGTGCTATATGATTGAAAAAGCACCGATAGGTTATTACGTGATAGATCAGTCGAGGACACGAGTTTGTCTTCTCCTTTTGATGTCATAGATATTACTGATATGCCTGATATCTCGGAGGAGCCTGAGTATAAAACACCGAAGACTAAGTATAACTGCTTCGGTAAAAAGAAAAAGGGATGGTACTAAATGAATGAACAACAGAGATCTTTTCTTTATATGAGCACAATATTAGGCCTTTACGGAGGTATGCCTGAGCATATATCGAGAGGTAGCCATAAGCCTAAAGAGTTTAAGCGTTGCATCATGTGTGGTGAACCCAGGAAAGACGGTTTGTTCTGCGACGGCAGTAAACCTCTCCTTTCCGGTAAATCGTGTAAAGAGACTTACAGATCGGAACCGGATTACTGGGATAAAAAATGTAAATATTAAAGGAGAGCTATGAATAAAGAAATAGCAAAAAAGATTGTCAGAAGAATAGTTGACGATATTAATGACCGTTATAGTTTAAGCGAGGAATGGAATAATATATCCGTTGATACTAGGGAGCTCATTGAGAGGGAGTGGGAGACTATTATTATGATAAGAGGCAAGGCCTCTGCCAGTAAAGAGGTAAAAGAAGGCGACACTGTTATGTGTAAGTGTGGCCACGAGGCTATCTATGGTGGAGAGGCCAGCATCTACGGAGTGGCTAAGAAAGGCGGTATGGAATTCTGGGGAGACATCTGCGAAGAATGTTTCTCCTGTGGACCTTTCAATATTGTAGAGAGTGACGGGCATGTAGCTAACTGGGAGCTTGCTTCTATCGTAGAACCATCCCCGCCACTGAGGACACAAGAGTGCTTTATGATAGAGTGTTCTACTATAAGGGCCCTTAATTCTCGTATAAAAGATTACCTGTCAGAAGGATATAAAGTAACCAACTCAGGCATGCTTCCGGACTACGGAGCTTGGGCCACATTGGAGAAAGACAAATGAAAATAGAAGTAGACGAACAAGGACAGCTTAGGATCAAAGAGGTATACGGAAACACTTACCTGGAGACAAGAGAGGGCAACCGGTTATACATCTGCATGCGTGATGACACGTTTGAGATGAGCCCGTTGCACCGAAGAGTATCGGCTAATAACTGGTGGCGTGTAAATATGGGTAGCGGAAGGATAGAAGAAATGAGAGGGACACAGCCTACGCCTCTTAATCCCTTGTGCGGAGGAAGAGAGCAATGTGTCTTCCATTATTGTGATAAAGAGTTCGGCAAAGCTATATGTGGTGTCGACGTAGGCACAGCTAATCTGATACAAGGCGCAGTAGGCGCTAAGGTTATCCATAAGTTTATAGGCGATTCGGCTGAGACTACCTGTGAGCACTGTAAGAAACTGCTCATAAAGGAAGGCAAGCTCATATACAGTGGAGGAGCCTGGGACGAGGATCTAGGGTGGACGAGAAGCGAGTGGATGGATGATGTCACGGCAGGCGACACCCAGCTGGGATACTGGGAATGGGTAGCACATAACAGAGAGTCAGTAAGGCACGAGCATGAAGAGAATTGCAGTGGTTGCACCGGGTGCTCAGAATGAGTGATATCCTGAAACGCAGGAAAGCCTGCGCCGCTTATTTCAACCTGCATCTGCACGATGTCAAGCATGATAAAGATGGCTATGACGACGAGTATACGATCTTTGATCAGAACCTTGAAGTAGTAACTCTGACAGCAGCTATAGAGAATGAGCTTGATTTAATGGGAGCTCAGGGGCTGCTCGAGTATATGACACAAAAACAAATAGGAATATACCGCTATATGGATTGTAGTGGCTATTTGTTCAGGTGGTTATAATGAGCATGAAATACATCCGTGAAGGAGGTGGTGAAGTGAATGCATTATGCGGTAATTGTGGTAAATCATTAACGGCCATCTTAGATGATAGGTCTCGTATGTGGTTTATGGTAGAATTTGAGAGATTTCCAGTCATGGTACATTGTGATAAATGTGGTCAAGCAACAGAATTTACTATAGATAAGGGCACATATAGCATAGTCAAACAAGTAACTGGTTGGTGTAGAGGTGGATGGTTGTACGCAGAAAAAGAAGCAGAAAAAGCATTAAATGGTATGGAGAAATATAATGAAACAGATTGACGGATATTGGGTTGATAAAAACAACAACAGATGGGATAAAAAACTTTACAGCAAAGAAATATCAGAGGAGCTTTCTGAAACATTAGCTGATTGCCGTGATTGCCGTGATTGCCGTGATTGCAGTGATTGCAGTAATTGCCGTAATTGCAGTAATTGCCGTGATTGCAGTGGTTGCAGTTATTGCCGTGATTGCAGTGGTTGCAGTTATTGCAGTAATTGCCGTAATTGCCGTGATTGCAGTAATTGCCGTAATTGCCGTGATTGCAGTAATTGCCGTGATTGCAGTGATTGCAGTGATTGCAGTTATTGCAGTGGTTGCTATGACTTTAAAAAACAACCCGAAAAATTCTCTACTGTGGAAATAGGTAGTAGAGAAGCAATTACCTATTTTTATAAAAACCAAAAGAAAATAATGGTAAGATGTGGATGTTTCTGGGGTAGTTTCTCCAAATTTATAGAGCAAGTTAAAATTACTTATCCGCCTAAACACAAACACAGAAAACAATATTTAAAAGAAATAAGTAAAGTAAAAAAATTATGGAATATAAAGGAGGCGTGAAGTGAATAACGAAATTAAAAAGGCAACATCAGCAACGGAGAGAGTTGGATTAAAAATCATCAACAATATTATTGAGGAAAAACTTTTTACGGTTCATGAGGATGGAGTTGTTGTGTGGACAGTAGATTCGCCATTCAAAGTGGGGTTAAAGGCAAGAGACTTCGTTATGGGTGAAACGTGCGAACATGATAAGTTTACAGAAGACTACTGTGAACCTTGTGGGAGGATACATAATGGGTAGACATAAACAACCACTGAAATAGTTGAGGACAGCAAAGACATATTTTAAAGAATACAATGATAAAAAAACTTTTGGGAGTGTGTGAAATAGGATAAAGATTGAGCGGAGCTATTAATACGGGCAGGACGCACTTTATAGGAGGTTCGATTCCTCCCCACTCCCATTTTAACCGAAAGACTGAAATAACAAAAAGAGCAAAAGAATTATTGGAGAAATATAATGAATCAGCAAGAGATAATGAACACACTGGTATCTCAAGAGCAAGAGATACTGAGGTTGAAAGATAGGGTAGCCGAGTTGGAGAAATTAATTAAAACCATTGTGGACACAGGGAACAACAAGTGGTTAACAGACCAAAAGCAAAGATTACAAATGTACGAATTAGCAAGGGCAGAAATATACAAAACTCTCCCCCGATGCCAAGGAAGAGGTGTGTGAGATGCCCTTATCTTATAGGCACCAATCGCATGTAAAAGTATAACCAATAAAGGAGAACAATGCTTAATCCACCAAAAAATATCAGAACTGTTCATCCTAAATCTTGTGCCTTCTGTAAATATAATGTACAAATAGATAAAGGTGATGGACTCATACCAGTTTGTGAAAGAGATAAAGAAGAAGATCATGTAGTTATTTATATGCATTTCCAATATCATACTGTCTGTGATTATTTTAAACGATGAACAAAAAGGAGATTACGAAATGAAAATTTACAAAACAAATGAAGAAGTAAAAGCAGATGTTAGAAACGGAACACTAACAATCAATGACGATGTAAGATTTGAATGTCATGTGGATATTAATGCTAATATCGAGGCATGGAATATCAAGGCAGAGGATATCAAGGCAGAGGATATCAAGGCATGGGATATCAATGCAGAGGATATCAAGGCAGAGGATATCAAGGCATGGGATATCAAGGCATGGAATATCAAGGCATGGAATATCAATGCAAGAAATATCAATGCAGAGGATATCAATGCAGATAATATCGATGCAGAGAATATCAATGTAGAGAATATCAATGCATGGAATATCAATGCAAATAATATCAATTACTATGCTTTTTGTATTTCCTACAATGACATAAAATGCACATCAATTACAGGAAAAAGGAAAAATGCCTCTCACAAATGTTTGGACGGAGAATTATGTATAAAACCAAAAGAACATATCATAACCATTGACGGCAAACAGATAAAGTTATCGGAAGAAAGTTACCATGAATTTAAAAAACAATTTGACAAGGAGTAATTATGAAAGACACAATTAAGATGGATAAGTTAAGAAAACAATTAGAATCTGAATGTGAGGTATCATATTTAAGACTTGAAGAAAATGAAGCTCTCCAATCCCGAGTGGAGGAGTTGGAGGTCTTAATTAAAGGTGCTACTAAATCAATAGGTGAGTATCAGGGAGACAATCTCAGACTCCGCAAGGCGTTGGAGGAGATAAAAGATGAATACAATAATGTTCAGCATACTTGCCAAGAAAGATTGAACATAATCGGTAGGTATTTAGATGCAGTCCTCCCCCCGACCGAGGGCAAGGATATGAAGAAATATAAAGGAGAGTGAGCGATGATGAATATAAATATCAAAAAACTTATGGAGGCTATAGAAGATACCTCATCTGACGTATGTCTTGGATATGACAACAGTCGAGTTGTAATAGGCACAAATAATCAAAGTAAGGTTTTTACATTGACATGCCATAGTGTATCAAATGCTGAAGAGGAAGATTTAGGTGTGGCAAAAGAAAGATATGAAGCTATCACAGAGGACACGTTGGAGAAGGAGATACAGGATGAGTATAAAAGCCATAACTAACTACAAAGGCAGCCACTGCGAAGTGTGTGGCGGTGCGTGTGATCAACACCCATACTTATGCGAAATGCATCGTCCCCTGAAGGAAGAACGAATCAGCCATAAGTTTGCGCCAGGCATCCTCATCCTGGGTAACTGGAAGCCCATACTCATGGAAGAGGTGGAGCTGGTTACCCACAGGCATGAGCGCCAGACTGCTGAGATCTACATGACCGGTACCATGCTGAGGGAACGCAGGCTGTATCGTAAGAAGAAGCAGCCTATATATGATCGCTTGTTCAGGCAGGCAACCTTCAAGGTGCTCGATAGCACCCCGGGGAGTACTGAGAAGACGATCGTCATGGCGGATCTGGTTCTTAGGGTTAACAGCTATGAGTATAGTTTCAGCCGTGCAAGGCACCGTTATAACATTCAACTGGGTATCACCCAATGGTATCTATCGGAGAGATAATATGAAGAAAAAAGTAGATTTCGAGCAAGCATTCAAGATGAAAAAACAGGGTATTTTAATCCCATGTTTAACCACCACTAGGGTGTGTGACCTTATAGAGTGGATTATTACAAATAAAAACACCAATGACTATTTGGATATTTCTTATAACAACCAGACATGGCTAGCTGAATTAACTGACGGAGAGTCTGCATTGTACCATGAGGGATGTGCGCTAGAACTTATAGATGCGTTGGTAGACTTGGTTAATGCAATGAAAAAGGAGAGTGAGTGATATGAAAATTTACAAAACAAATGAAGAAGTAAAAGCAGATGTTAAAGACGGTTTGCTAATGATACATGGAGATGTAAAATTTGAATGCCATGTGGATATTAACGCTAATATCAAGGCAGAGGATATCAAGGCATGGAATATCAAGGCATGGAATATCAATGCATGGGATATCAAGGCATGGAATATCAAGGCAGAGGATATCAAGGCATTGAATATCAAGGCATTGAATATCAAGGCATGGGATATCAATGCAGATGATATCAAGGCAGAGTATATCAATGCATGGGATATCAATGCATGGGATATCAATGCAGAGAATATTGAGGCATGGAATATCAATGCAAGAAATATCAATGCAGAGGATATCAATGCAAATAATATCAATTACTATGCTTTTTGTATCTCATATAAAAACATAAAATGCACATCAATTACAGGAAAAAGGAAAAATGCCTCTCACAAATGTTTGGACGGAGAATTATGTATAAAACCAAAAGACCACATTATAACTATTGATGGCAAACAAATAAAATTATCGGACGACAGTTACAAGGAATTTAAAAAACAATTTGACAAGGAGTAATTATGAAAGACAAAAAATTTTACATGGAAGCAAACAAAGCCCTTGAGCAGAGGGTGGAGGAGTTGGAAGGGGCGTTGAAGTTTTATGCTCACAAAAAGCACATGGACACTGCTTCTCAAAAACTAAAGGATGGTGAGGAAGTAGAGCAGGACATATATGATGGTACAGTTATAATGACTGTAGAAAATGGACAAATAGCGAGAGACGCCCTCCCCGCCAAGGTCGCAAAGGGTTGCCAGTTGGATGTAAAGATCTGTTCAGACTGTCCCGATATGGTGTGTGAAGGAAGACCACGGCATTAACTTTGCCAACATGTGGACATAAAGGGGACATAAAGGAGTAATTATGAAAGACAAAAAATTTTACATGAAAGCAAACAAGAGGCTCAATACTAAGATTGATGAGCTTGAGCAGAGGGTGGAGGGGTTGGAGGTTGATTTGAAACGCTCTGTTTATCTACATGCAGTGAAGGTAGAAGAATTAGACGAGATACCAAGAGTAAGTTGTGAGGGAAGAGATGAAGCACTTAGCGCAATAAAGGATTTATACGGACACTGTCCTGAATGCGAGACAGTGCATAGACCTAGTGATGGGTGTGATAAGGAGGTGAAGGATGAAAAAGTTGATTTATCTGATATTCTATTAGACTCATTTATAGAAATCTTAAAACAACATGGAATAACTGAAGTAAACGTATTAAATGGATTTACACGTTCAGTAGAAAAACAATGTCAGCAAGCCCTAACAATGAAACCGACTAAAGATAAAGGAGGTGTGAAGTGAGTAACATAACAGATAATAAGGTGAGGGAGTTGCGTAAGATTAGGACTGAGTGCAAGAAGCGAACTGATTGTCATTTACCCACACCCTGTACTTATGGAGAGTGTTGCCCATGGAGAAAGGCAGGTAAAATTCCAAAAAACTGGACAGATGATGATATAGAAGCCCTCACCCAAAAAGCATTAAATGGTATGAAGTAATAAAGGAGAAATAATCATGGACAACGGACACGGAAGTTTTGTACAAGGAGAAAGAGCGGATTTGTTGGAAAAGTTTGCACCCGATTTAAAAGAAGGCAAACCACAAGGACTTTTTTCTATTGGAGAAATAATAGAAATAAGGGGGAGCAAGTTCAAAATAAAAAACATAAAGCCCAAAGAATTAAGATTAAAGTTACTTCCAAAGATAACGGAGGTGTGAAGTGAAAAAGAAAGTAGATTTTGACCAAGCATTGACGATGAAAAAGCAGGGTATTAAAATCCCCTGCTTAACCACCACCAGGGTGTGTGACCTTATAGAGTGGATACTTGAAAATAAAAGCAGTAATGACCATTTGGATATTTTTTATAATAACCAGACATGGCTAGCTGAATTAACTGACGGAGAGTATGCATTGTACCATAAGGGATGTGCTATAGAACTGATAGATGCGTTGGTAGACCTGCTTAATGCAATGAAGAACGGAGGTGTGAAGTGAAATATTATTCAATATCAGAAGACCAACTAAAAACTATGACAAAGAATTGTGGATGTCCTAAAGAGGGTGTGAATACGGTAGGAAACATATTCATAGACTGTAACTGTTCAGCCCTTGAGCAGAGGGTGGAGGAGTTGGCTGATAGATGCAAAGAAGAATTTATACTGAAAAGAAAGTACCGCAAGGCGTTGGAGGAGATAAAAGCAGAAACGTTAAGAGATATGGGTAATCTCTTGAGAAAGGTGAATACATAAGCATGGTATATCAAATAAGTTTAACAATAGACGAAGCCCTAAAGGGAGGTGCGTGATGTCTCATAATACACAATGTAATTGGCCGAAAGAACCATGTAACTGTATGGGGAGATGCAAGGACTGTGGAAAACTGGAATTTAGAAGATTCCTATTAAAAGATATTTGTATTAAATGTCAAAACAAAAAAGAGGTTTAAAAATGAAAACAAGTGAAAAATTGAAATCGGTACTTTGTGATGGCGACGGGCTTGTATGTATTGGGAATGAAGAAGATAATGTGACAGGAGATAATGCCCTAGAGGAATTGGAAAAGATGGAAGAATTTATTGATAGAGTAGCAGACACCAAATGTAATTGTATCCATCAAGGGTATAGCGAATGTGATAGATGCCTTGCCCGCCAACTTAAACGGGAGATAGATGGATTATGAAAAAAATAAATGAAAAGCAATACAGTGAAGCTAAAAGAGCGCAATCAATAGCTTGTATGGATTATAACGAGCTATCTGACTGCCACTGTACCACCCTCACCACCGAGAACGCTGAGTTGAAGGAAGAAAACAGCTTTCATATAAAGGCAGCAGATAAAAGCACAAATCTGATGCTTAGTTACCGCAAGGCGTTGGTGATGTTACAAGAAATGATTACACTGAATGGAGCAAATGCAAACACTGTAATGATGCACGAAGTAATAGACGAAGCCCTAAAGGAGGTGTGAGGTGACTATGAGTAAATTAAAACTATGCCCATTTTGTGGAAGTGAAGCAGAATTGTATGCGCACACTTTAGGAACTTTCAGCATTGCATGTAAGGCTACTGATTGCAACTATCACGGAGATAAAGGTGTGATTGATGATTGGTGCTCCATGGAATGTGAGACTCCACAATGTAGCACCGTAGATGAAGCAAGAGAAATGTGGAATACAAGAGCCCTCCCCCCGACCGAGGGCAAGGAGATACTTGACAAAGTTGCAGGCGATTTGCATTTAACCGAAGAGGAAGGCAAAGACCTTGGCAGTTTTATGTCAGAGTATTTTAATGGATTATCCCTCCCCCCGACCGAGGGCAAGGAGGAGGGGTGTGAGTGGGTTACATTGCCACAAAGATTAGGCGACTATATTCAAACTGATTGCGGATGGGGAACTCATGTAGGTATGTCGAAACATGAGTTCAATTTCTGCCCTTGGTGCGGTAAGAAGATAAAGGAGGTATAGAATGGCCGAATATTGTACAAATTGTCAAGAGCTAAGTAATAAATGCGAGACGTTTAAAAATAAAACTATTGCAATAAGAGGTAAAAATGCAGAACTCCAAGCAAGGGTGGAGGAGTTGGAAGTTGAGAATATAAAACTTCAAGATGCTTATGAGGGCGCAGTATATATGTCTTCATCTTGCGGACTATCAAGTAAACAAACACCTCGTTACATAGAATTGAGAAAACGCAACAAGGAGCTTGAGGGGGCGTTGGAGGTAAGGGAATCAAAGTTCAAACTTGAACATGGCAACACTAGAATGTAAATACCATGAACGAGGCAAGGCGTTGGAGAACTTAAAGATATTATCAGTAAAGGGTGAAGAAGCGTCTGATATAATAGACGAAGCCCTAAAGGAGGTGTAGGATGATTACTGAACAAGGTAAATTATATGTCACATGCACGGAAGGTTCTGATCTAAGACTCATCCAAGGTGATTGGCATAGGGTCTGCCAAAATAAAAGATACCAAGTTTACATCGAACAAAATAATATGTATATGATAAATGGTATGTGGTGGTCAAAGAGTAGATTTAAACAGATAACGGAGGTATGAAGTGAAAATTCAAATTGATTTAAATAACCTATATTGTTCAAACGGACAATGGAAAGTACCTCTTAGTTCTTTGTACGATGGCATGACTAAGATGGAAGTAATTAAAAAGCTATCCCTCACCCCCACCGAGGCCAAGGAAGAGGGGTGTGTGTGTGTGTGAAAGCAATTTTATAAACTGTGCAGATGTTGCCAAATGCGCCAACTGCGGTAAAAAGATAAAGGAGGTATAGTAATGGGACGCAAAATAAGTCAAACCAGTTTAGCTAGTAAAATAAACACTCTAAAAAAGGGAGAGTCAATAATCATTCCATGTTCTTCTAGTCTTCAGTACATGTTAAATCAAATTCAAGCTAAAAGAACACAGGGATATATACCCAAAACTATAATATGCAAAAAGGCAAGCTGTGTGGTCGGAGATGAATTAATCATAGGAGTCTTGATATGCAATGTTTAAAATGTGGAGATTGTTGCCGTATCTTTTCGACAGTTTTATTAACTGATACTGAAGTAGAATCAGAATTATATTTAACCGCATCTCGAAAAGTTGATAAAGATGTTCGTTTAAGGAAAAACACAAATGGAAATTGTATTTATCTCCAAGATAATAGATGTACAATACACCCTATCAAGCCAATGGTGTGCAAAAATGGAAAATGCCCAAAATGGACAGGAGACTTAGGATTTCCAAAGCACTAAAGGAGGTGTGAAGTGAAACAGATAAGTGAAAAAGAACATGAAAGTTGTATAGCTTTCTATAAACTAGATGACTGCAACTGCGAGAATTACCGCAAGGCGTTGGAGGAGATACACAGAATGGGTTATCTCAAAAGTAATGGATGGCATCAGTTCGCAGTTATAGCAGACGAAGCCCTAAAGGAGGTGGCGAAGTGAAATGGACAAAAGAAATGGAACAAGAATGTATAGAAATTAATATACACGAAGCTAAAGAAGTAATTCGTTCTGCTAAACAAGTAAACAAAGGATGCTACATCCACAGTATTAATTCCAAAACATATCGAATAGAGAACTTGCTAAAGAAGAAGTTGCAATTTGGCTCGGAAGATTTTAAAGAGATGTGTTCCTTAAAATTAAATATTGCAGGTTGGTTATTTCTAAACAGATAAAAGGACGGTGAGTGAATATGGATAAGATAAGACTAGACAGAATACTATCTGACTTAAAACACGGTGACTTAATTGATACCAGTTTGACTGAATTAGAATGTATTGAGATAATAGAGCGCAACAAGGAGCTTGAGGAGATAATCTGCGGAACTGCTTGTCCTATAGAAAAGGACAGTACTTTTTGCCGTAGACGCAAACAAATAGATTCCTGCTTATTGCAATCCGCCCCGCCCGCTGGCAAGGAAGAGGCTGTATATGGTGGCGTTACAATCTGTCCTATTTGTCATGGCACTAGAATTAAAGGTAAGTGTACGAAATGCAAGTCAGATAAGGAGGTGGCGAAGTGAAACCGACTAACGATGAAGTGAATGAGATAATATCCGACTTTAAACGAGACTCAAAGTCAATAAAAGAAGTTGCCCAAATATTTTCAGGGTCTAAAATAGAAAAAAGACAAAGGGCATACATAGATGGAATGGCACGAGCCTCGAGATATGAAAAACTTACCGACTGCCTCGCCGAGCTACTTGAGCTGAGGGTGGAGGAGTTGAAGGTCAAAAACAGACAAATGAATATGTTTAATGATTGTGACAAAAAAGAGATTCACCGACTCCGCAAGGCGTTGGAGGAGATAAATGTCATAATTCATCAGTTAGGAATAGGAGACACTCCTAGATGTGTTAAGATAGATAAAGTGATAGACGAAGCCCTCACCCCCGACAAGCGCATATGCACCTGTAAACATCCAGTAGGATCAAAAGGTATGTCAGAAGACTGCAGATCATGCGAGAAGCCTATCGTGGATAAATAAGTGTCCGACGGCGCACTACCATACACCCTTCCTTTTAACAGTAATGATTTTTATGTTTTATTATACTACGTATAATAAGCTGTGACAATCTGCTAACCTCCTGTATCAGGATGGTGCTGTCTAAAAGTAGAGTCGTAAGATAAAAGTCGTATATATACGACAATTGAAAATAAGGAAGATAATATGACTAAATGTAATTATTGTGGAGCAGAGACGGTCTACTACCAAAGAAAATTAGAGATGTCCGACACAGAGTTGAACACCTTCAAAAAGTTTGTCGGTAGATGTAATGAGGGTCCGGGTAATATAGATGCAGGCGATATGTTCCGTGTATCGCAGGATATCTATGAAGGTTCAGGCATGGAGAGTAGTGACATAGATATATATGTGGACGCTAAAGATGTCACTGCTGAGTGGCTGGGAGAAGATGCGTGAAGCTCGAGCTAACTAAAAAAGAGCACTGGATGCTTACCCGCATGGTCAAGAAGGCCATACGGGTGGAGTGCCAGAAGCCGGGCGTAGGGATTAAGACATTAACAAAGCTCTACGATGTGCAGACTAAACTTAGAACTATTAAACTGGAGGCAGAAGGTGCCTAAGTATATAAAGGAGTAACATGGAAATACTAATGATGACGCTATTGGTGAATGTTTCGGACTGTAAGTTCGTAAGCAAGAACGAGGATAACGACAAGCCCTTTGAAGAAGCGTATGCTCAAGGTAAGTGGGACGGTGAGGAGAACATACTCATGTTCCATGGTGTCAAGCATAAGCGTGGCTGGTGTGGAGGGCATTACCTGAACAAAGCAGCCGTACAAACATGTGAAGCAAGACTGGAGGCTAAAGCTAAAGCTCTGGTTAAGTTCGCGAAGAAGCTATAAGGAGAACTATGGCACTAAGAACAATAAAGACTCACCCTGAATGCTAAGGCTGTGGGTAACTGGTAATAAACTTTTGGGACGGCGCTGCTAAGCAGGGCTACAGTCATCTACTTGCGCTCTTTCACATGATCGACTGAGCCGTTTAGATCTCCTGGGGTGGCAGTACACCATTCTGGGGACGTCCCGCCTTTTAAGGAGTAATATGAGTAAAAAGTTCGTGGAGTTCATGGTGTACCATACTGCCGGAGCTGTCCGTATGAATGGTCCAACAGAGCGTGACTATACAGAGGACTTCAAAGACGAAGACAACGGTAGATATATGTATACTTGCCATGCGTGTGATAAGGCTTATTTAGCCCATAAGAATAGAAGGCCGGTAATCTGTAAGGTGTGCCGGGATAAGGAGGAATAATGGTAAAACCTACTAACACTGATAAAGAAGAGGAAGCGCAGTATGAAGCCCGTAAAGCTACTGCTCATCTGACAGGTGGGGGTAAACTGTACCGCGATAAGAACGACCATACTCATGTGGATATAGCCTTATTGCTTACCAGTGGGCTGCGTGGTGACATAGAAGCTATTAAAGATCATAACCACGCTGACAGGTTTGACGCTCTGATACTCGATGGGTTGAAGATGCGTGTAGATGCTATCAGCGAGGTGCTTATTAGAGCATCAAAGGAGCAGGATGAGTGAATACTGGGAAGGTTTCCTTGACTGCGCCTACTATGCTGCTACCGGTATTACAGTATTGTTCGGTATAGCAATGTTCTGGGTAGGTCATACTGACGCAAAGATGATGCGGGAATGGTCAAAGAAAAAAGAGGAGGATTCTGAAGATGAAATGTATAAAATGTAATAGAGGGATGAAAAAATGAGTAAAGAACGTGATGGAAAAGAGCTCAGAGCGCCCAGTATACCTGTACGCAAAGTACATCGTGCTGCTCATCAGCCTAATACAACCCCGCAGACCAAATGCAACAAGCATGAGATAGGTGAGGAGGTATCAGCTGATTGGCGGAAGGTTACCTGTAAAGAATGCCTGGCTAAACAAAGGATGGATGAGAAACCTACGCACTTTGAGCTGCCTAATCATGAGGCTCTGTGCGGTGAACCACCTCCGGGAAAAATAACATCGGATTGGGTTCAGGTAACATGCCCTGATTGCATAGACCTTAAGAAAGGCGTCAAGGCCATAGACAGAGTGATTGAGCAACTAACTCAGAAGACTAACTATTGCGCTCAGGCTGCGAAAGCCAGGCCCAGAGAAAGTTTGCATGAAGACTTCGCGTGTCAAGCCATGCTGAAAGCATCCAGCATTGAAGCTGATGTGGATGAGCTGATCAGGGAACACAGGAAGAACCGGTTATTCAAGCTGGCCCTACTGGGACTGAAAGCTGAGATCGATATTCTCAGGCGCTACCAGATCCAGGACGATAAACAGAAGGGGAGAGAATGAAATACTCAGCGCCAGTAGTTCTTAAATATAAAGGAAGTGTAATACTGGACACACCTTGTTATCCTAATCGATATAAGGTAGTAGCCAGTAATTACGAGGATAATGCAGCAATGTATTTCCACCCTACACTAGAAGCGGCTAAGCAGTTTATTGATAAAGGAGAAATAATGAAAAAGAAACTGAGTGTAGCGGAGTTGGTAGCTAATCGTGACCGTGAACGCAGGAAAAATAAACCTAAGGTGCATATACATGTGCACCTGCATAAGAAGGTTAAATGATGAAAACAAATAAAGGTTGGATATATGCCTAAAGAAATAGAATGCGTCATCTGCAATAAGCAGGTGACCAAACGCAAGAGCCTGGCTTATGAAAATGGCAGGGCCTGCCGTGATCACAAGGAAGTCCTGGATATGGTTGCTGACCAGATAAAAGAGGATGACTGGAAAAAGATTGATGAGAAGATGAATCTTATCTGTGCTGTAAGCATGGTGAGAGTCATGCACTCCATACGCAATGTACCTATCTCCATGCTGATGAATCAGATCAGTATAAAGAAAGGCAAGGAGTTTACCCGGAAGGTAGAGGAAGAGATAGAAAGGCAGGGTGGTCCCAAGTTATCCGTGACGGATATGATGACCAGCATGCTAAGCTACTCTCATCTGTGGGTTAAATCTAAAATGAGGTGATTATGTTCGCAATAGTATTAGAAGGCGGTCTCGTCCGGGGTGTTGTGACCGATAAAGAAGAAGAACGAAACATACCTTTTGTAGTCATCGATTATGATACTGAAGGTCTGGACGAGGAGGAGCTGACCAAAGTTAAACAAGGTGACGGTACAGAGTCTGACGCTTATGTTTCGGCAGACTGTGCCGGCAAAGCTAAAATAGATATCGCAGATCTCGTAGAACAAATGCGTCATCTGTACGATCTGGAGAAGAAAGATGACTCTTAGCCTGACCGTGAAAGAGCACGCTGAGAAAGCTATCAAGGCGTTAAGGGATGTAAGCAAGCTCACTAAGTATTATGGAGAGCGAGGGCAGATAGAGAATTACCTGGAAGCTCTTGATTTAATGAAGGCTACTCAGGAGATGATCTACCAGAACACTAAAGAACTGGAGGAGAGAGAAAATGGATAAATGGGAACTGCGTAAGGCTGTAGGCATATATTGCCGTTGTGTAGAGCCTGCCACTAAAGCTAAATGGGCCGATGAATGTTTAAGACTTTCCAAAAAGGTGAGCAAGCAGTGGCGTAAGGATATCAGAGATTACGAAAAACAAAAGGATAAAGAAAATGAATAAGCACTTTTACAATAGCTGTGAGAATATTAGTGCTACGGTAGGTAGCGGTGATGCTCTATGTGACCCGGAAGTCAGGAAAGAGTTTAAAAGCTACCTGGATAGCTGGTATCGCTACTATGAGGAGTTTGCTGAGATATTCTCTGAAGAGGACAATCTCATAAACAAATGGCTGGACGAGGAAGGCTACGATATGTCACCGGCCGCGACGGAAGCATTGACAGACGCTATTATCAGCAGAAAGCCCGAGCGCAGGCTTGAGGTCTTGAAGCAGATACAGGAAGATAGACCGATAGCCCATGTGCTGTTAGTGGAGATGCTTAACGATAAGGAAACAAAGATGGCAATAGAGAAGGAAAGGGTTGTTTCAAGAACGGCCAGCCCACTACCCCAACGTATAAGGACTTTAAGAAGTTCCTTAATAGAGGTTCCTCTGTCTCATTCGAGATGGTAGAAGAAGTATTTAATCCGGTACTGTGTCCTATAACAGGGCACGTATACTCGTCAGCCCTTGATCAGTTTGAGTGCTGGGCTATAATGGAAGAATTCTCGTTCAGGAGACGCGAGGACAAACAAACATATGAGGTTTTATGAAAACAAAAGTAACAGTGGCCCGGGATGAGGATGGTGATTATACCATCTGGCCCAGGGATATTAAGATCGAGCGGGACATAGACGGCTCATGGTATTCTGTAGAACATGGGGAGCCTATGTTTGACGACTCCATAAATAACTACAGGCCACCCGCGATGCCTATGATAGGTTTACCTGTAAAGAAAGGTTGTCGTCGTAAAGGGATGTTCCACCAATACACAAAAAATACCGGTAAGGAGACCAGATGATTAATTTTTATTTAGAAATGATACTGCTCGCACTTACTCTGCACTTTATAGGGGACTTCCTATTGCAGACACACCAGATGGCCTGTAACAAATCAAAGAGTACTAAGTG
>Ga0306866_1000279_pt1 | contig 17652 bp, 11 predicted proteins | sample AntRauTorckE5432_FD_190450 | JGI IMG/M metagenome (GOLD analysis project Ga0306866, IMG submission 190450) | Saline lake microbial communities from Rauer Islands, Antarctica - Metagenome Torckler E5 #432 (v2) (version 2) | ecosystem: Environmental > Aquatic > Non-marine Saline and Alkaline >...
GCACAAAATTTTGCGCAAATACGATCTGTCATAGACACCATAATTAAAAATGGGCTAAATGTCTTGGATGAATTAGCGCTTATCGCTAAATTTGAGTTTCAACGGGTAGACTGATTAGTTACAAAAACACTAAGGTTATTGAGTTCTCCTCAGGACAGCCAACCCTCTTTGACGCTGTAAGATTAGACCAGATTACCCCTGTTGAATTCAAAGTGTATTGTCTAAAAAAAGATATCGTTCTGGGACGTCAGGATTCCTCTAGCGATAAAAAGGATCTGTATGTAGATTTACATTTTTCTAACATTAAGACCACACACCCAACCGGCAGCACCAACTGTTATATCCGCTTTGAAAATATAGAAGGATACTGGGATACCAGTTTTGTATGCCCCATCCAAAAGCAACCTTTAGCCATTCGGGATAAAAAAGTGGGCATTGGAAAAACACCTGATGCACCCTTTGATATTGGTCCGGGAAAAGCCGGAGCGGTGCAGGCGATTCTTGCCAGGGGAGCAAATCCCAAGTATCAGCTTGTGGTGCAAAATGGAGGTTCTGTAGACCAAGCTAACTCAGAACTGAGCAGGTTTGGCATGCTTTACGCGAAACTTAAAAACCAATGGAGTGCTGGCATCCGATTCACAAGAGGAGAAAATACCAAAGATGTAAGTATGCATTTTGATACCAATGGAGAGGAGCGGATAAAAATAGCAGGAGATGGCCATGTTGAAATCAAAAAAGACCTCAAGGTTGAAGGTAGACTACAAGATAAAACAGGAGATGTAATGCCTGTTGGTTCTATTATCGCTTACGGAGGAAAAGAACGTCCTTCTGGATGGCTTTTATGCAATGGGTATTGGCAGGAATTAAGTTCCCACTTGGATCTTCATAAAGCTCTCGGAAATCCAACTACTGAAAATAAAAAATGGTTAGATGGTGTCATCAGGGAGTCCTTTAAGGTTCCCGACCTACGTAGTCGCTTCATAGTAGGTGCTGGGAGGGGAACTGGACTTTCAAATTATGTATTAAATGCAAAAGAAGGTGAGGAAACACACCAACTGAGCGTTAAAGAAATGCCCAGTCACAATCATTCGGGCGTTACTAACAATGATGGTTTACATGAACATATAAACCAAAGGACCAATAGGGCTGATAATGATGATAATGATTGTCCTGGACAATATATTACAAACAAAACTGCTACTTATGGTCTAAGTAATGAAGGGTATATTTCATCATCGGGTAGTAGACACCAACATGCATTTTCTACATGGAACAAGGGCTCAGATGAACCACACAATAACTTACCTCCTTATTATGCGCTCACCTATATTATTAAGTATTAAAGTAAACTGCTGGGTGTTTTTAAAATACCCCAACTGTCTTTAACAAACTAAAGCTTTATTTCAATGGCAAAACCAACAAATAAAATAGTACCAACCGGCAACCAGAACCGAACCCCCTCTCCACCCGTTAACCCTATCCCGCCAGCAGGCACTAATACTAGTGGAACTTTTCGTTCCAGGGCAGCAAGAATTAGAAAAAGTGCAACAGTTATCATCAAAGATGGGGCTGGAAACCCACGAATCAATAGAGAAGGTGAAGATAACCTTAGGAAGCAAGGTTTTCCTTTAAAAATTGTGAATGCTTTCTTAGAAACTGCTGATAATCTTGATTGTATTGTAATGAGCCGAACCCCGGAAGGCCCAACTACCACTCTTATAGATGACGGGTATGACTTGAAAGGATTTGAAATTAAATCAAAATCTTGTAATTGGGGACCTATGGCAGGTTTTTTATGCAAACTGCCGCCTTTAAACAAAGTTGGATTTGATAAAATAAAATATAATTACGGGTATCTAGTAGGATTCCATAATAAATGGACTTCAAATTCTGGAACAGATAAACGAACCTATGAACAACTTTTTCAACCTATACGAATTACCGAGGAAAGGAAAAAAGAACTTTTTGCAGACAAGGATAATATATTCGGACTTGGGAAGATAAAAGAAGACTACACAGTTATAGACGAAAACCACATCTATGGGTATTGTTCAAATTTTAAAGAAAATAGTAAAATCGAAATGGAGTATTTGCTAATAAAAGATCCTAAAAATGACTTATGGCAAATATTTCATGGAAGAATTTTTTATAAAAAAGAAGGACAAAGGATCGTTTATAACGGTGACGAAAAACCAACTTTTTTTTCAAAGGAAGATTCTGAAATTGTAAAGCTAATAACTGCACCAAACAAGAATAGTAATCCCGTTCTGGCTATTACGGTTTCTGAAGAAATAAGAAAATTTAAACATTTCGGAGACAGATCCATATTATTCTACCCAGTAGAAGGGGCGATAAATGTTTACCCTCCTTATTCTGCAGATGCTGAAAAGCATAAAAATTGTGTTACCGGAGACTACGATTTATTTGCCTGTTGGCCAAAATCTGACTATCCATTTAAGGAACTAATCAGGAAAGGGGAAATGAATATTAATAATTCGATTGCAGGTGAAGGAAGTATCTTAACCATTGGCTTACAACCTTATAATACTTTTAACCAGCTATTTGTTGAATTTATTCCAGGTGTTCCTGCTATCGACAGTCTTGAAGATGCCAGTCTGGGAAATATAAATAACCTGACCTCTTTAGCTGGCGGTACATTAAACTCATTGGCAGCCATGCAGTATAACAATCCTAAAGCATCACCAAATAAGGCTTTCCACAGTGATGAAGGCGGTAGACCTATGATTACAGATATAGATTTTCCGGTTTCCTGCTTTTTACCCCGAAGCTTGCTGTTAAAGACGACTGATGCCCATAACAATTTTAGGCAGGGACTTTTTAACAGTACTAGCGATCTAATAGATCTAATTTCCTTTTGCAACTTTCATGATTATCGGATAACTCTTAGTCACGGCTGGTTTATATTTTTAATTACCCAAGCGTTAGATGAAGCCGTTAGAACTAAAATAGTTAATTCAATTACTGTCGATAATTCTTATTTGAAACTAATATATACCGATCAGAGAATTCTAACTCAAAAAGTAACCGCTATAAAAAAAGCGGTTACAGAATATTTTTTAGATACTAAACAGGGATTTGTTAACACTGTTTATAAAAATAAGGTACTAACAGATTTACTAGGGTATTACCCTACAAATAAAAAATGGATTCGAAAAAATATCCGAGGAAACCGCATGAAGGCAAAATCAGCCTTTTTAGAAAAAATTGCAATGGTGTTTCTACTCTTTTTAGATATGAACGAACCGGATGCACAAATAATTTTAAATAAGGTTAAAGCAGCAAAAACAATGACTTTTGAAAAAGCAGATTTTGAACCCACTAACTCCTAATGTATGACTGACTTGCTCACTTTTATAAAAGGAAACATCAAAGTGCCCGCAGATTTTCCACTGCACCTGCAAAATTTTCTTGGGAGAAATGCTGCTCTTTTAATTTTAGAAAGGATGGCTAAAGAAAGTGATGACCTATCAATTTTGCCTTTTTACTATGAAGAACTTGAGTGCACTCTTGATCTAAAATGGGAAAAATCAGGCACTTTATTTTCATTGCTGGCGGTTATAAAGCCAACAAAATCCAGTGGGCAGTTTGGCGATGTCTATCCCTATATGCTGCCTCCCGTTTACACTGATGATGAACAGGCCGTATCAAAAGGTTTAGACATAGAAAACGAATTTCATTTGCATTCGCTTCAACCAGAAAAGTTCACCTGGATCTATGTTTATAACAGCAATCCATCGCATACCGAAACCTTAGATGGATGGTTAAAGGAGCCAAAAAACGTCGCGATTCCTGAGGAACTGAATGCCTGTCAAAAACTACAAACGCTTAACAAACATGCAAAAGATAGCCTTTCACTAGAGGCTTGGCATGGTGGTTTGTATCTTTTTGGTACCCTAGGGCTTTTGTCTGTTATACCCAATAAAGAGGATTTTAAAACGTATTTTGGTGCTGCATCGCCTTCCATACCTTTTTATGGATTTCTGCATTACCCGCTCTATTTTCCATATCTAACCATACACCTACCTATAGTATCAGATAAGGGATCAGGATCTTTTAAATTGAATGAGCTGTATGTTGAATTAAGCAGTCCCACGTATTACATGCCAGGGCAAACTGAAATAGGTTTCGGTGCCGAATTGGCTATCGGGGATGAAACCCTTAACATCAAAGCCATTTGGCCACTAGCGGGAGATCGCATCAAAGCCATTGCCAGCATCAGCGGTCCCATTCCTTTTTTAGACACGCATACTTTGCCAGGATTGGGTAATTTTAAGCCTTCTGCCGAATTGACTGCGGAACTGATTCTCTCTATTTCCGAAAAATCTGTTAAAAGTTTGAAGCTGGAATTGGAATTAGCCAATTGGGTATTAATTGAAAACGTATTAACGCTAGAGGATCTTGATTTTTCAATTACTATTATAGAGCCTGGAAGCCAAAATTGGGTACTAGCAAGCATACGAGCTTCGGCCTTGCTTGGCTCTTCGGGCATCCGCCTTACCGCAATGGGAGAATATCCTTCGGGACTTTTTTCTTTCAGCTTAGATCCAAATACGCCGATCCATATCAACCAACTTCTAGCAGCTTTTACGGGCAAGAATCCAAGCCTTGATGGAGAACTCGTTATCGATCAATTTGAAGGATGGGTAAATTATACATCTGGTGAAGCTTCCTTCTCAACCGGCGTTAGTGGTCATTGGAAACCGGGGTTTATGGGTATTGAACTTACGGGACTTCATTTTAACATCAGTAAAAATGAGAACTGGTCTTTTGGCGTTTGGTCAACTTTTAAATTGCATGAAGTCGATTTTGAAGTTGCGGCCTTATATAATGATGGTTGGTTTTTTTCCGCGAAAGCAAACCAAGTATTGTTCGGTAAATTCTTGAAAAACATGAGTGGAGATACCACCCTACCTTCATCCATAGAATCTATGGTTCTTTCTGATTTACTTTTTGAATTTAATACCAATGGAGGTGATTACAAAATTGGAGGCAAAGGCAAACTAAGCCTGAATGGAATTAAAATTGAGGCAGAGATCCTTGTGACCGCCTCACACAAAAATGATCAAAAAGAGAAAGCGTTTTCAGGGCGACTAATTATTCTTGGTAAATACTTTTTCGACCTAAAGTTTGAACAGGATGGCAAAAATTCAAGTATCCAGTTGGCTGCATTTCATGATGAAGGCACAGCACCCCTAGAATTAATTGATTTGCTAAAGGGATTAGGCATAGAACCAGCTCCTCCAATTCATATAGAGGTAAAAGATGCGGTCTTATTTTCTGGAAAATTTCCAGGAAAAATCCAGAATCAACCCCTCTCCAACAACTTGTTTATAGCAGATATACAGGGCGGTATAAACCTTAGTAACTTGCCATTAGTGGGTCATTTATTTGAAGGAGATAATAGTATAAAGCTGGCTTTTCATATTCAATGGGCAAAGGACATCTTTGATGAAAACGCAGTTTCTAAAATGAATGCGATGCTGCCTGCGGGCATTCCGCCAATTGCGGTTAAAGTTTTGGAAAATAGTGATCAAAAAGGACTTAAAAAAGGTTTAGGTCTTGCGATAAACATGCAATTAGGTACGCAAATGATTCCGTTAGATTTTCCTCTTAAAGTTAAAGAAAATGCTAAGAAAACGCAAGCAAAGAGTGCGAAGTCTTCCGATAGTAGCACCCCTAAAACAGCCGACCAGCAGTTACCAAAAAACCAACCGCTTCTTGTCGCAGATGAATCTGAATCTCAAGAGGCAGATATAAAATGGTTTTCTGTTCAAAAAGGAATTGGGCCCGTTTATTTTAACCGCGTTGGTGTGGGGTACCAAAAGGGGTTATTTTCTTTTTATATTGATGCTTCACTAAGCATTGGCGGCATGACACTTTCACTTTCTGGTTTATCTGCCACCAGTCCCATAGACAAGTTTGACCCGAGTTTTGATTTAAAAGGACTGGGATTGAGTTTTGCAAACGGCCCACTAGAAATTGGAGGTTCCTTCTTAAGAGAAAAAGTACTCCGAAACGGAGAAGCTGTAGATGATTATTCAGGTACAGCCACCATTCGCACTGAAGCCTTTTCACTGATGGCTATGGGAGGCTATACGACGCTTAACGGACACCCCTCTTTATTTTTATATGCTATACTCGACAAACAAATTGGGGGACCAGCTTTCTTTTTTGTAGAAGGCTTGGCTGCTGGTTTTGGTTTCAACCGCAAGTTGATTATTCCTAACATTGATAACATAGAAAGCTTCCCATTAATTGAAGCTGCAATGGCTGGAATGAGCTCAGAAACTATTGACCCTACTGCCGAACTAGAAAAACTAAAATTATTTATTCCTCCTTCAACTGGTGACATATTCTTGGCAATAGGCGTTAAATTTAACTCTTTTAAACAAGTCCATTCTTTTGCGCTGCTATCCCTATCCTTTGGGCATCGAGTAGAGCTACATTTACTGGGGATTTCAAATTTATTGGTTCCCTCTGTTGTAGAAGATGGACAATCTCCTATTGCTCGGATTGAGATGGTATTAAGCGGAGTTTTTATTCCCGAAGAAGGCTTTCTGGGCATACAAACACAGCTTACGTCCAAGTCATATATTTTATCAGAAAAATGTACCTTAACTGGTGGGTTCGCCTTCTTTTCTTGGTTTTCAGGAAAACATAGTGGCGATTTTATTGTGACCCTCGGTGGATACCATACCGACTTTAATCCACCAGAGCATTATCCACAACATGTTCCTAGACTTGGATTTAATTGGAAAGTGGATAGCCATACCATCATTAAAGGAGAAGCCTACTATGCCTTGTGTTCACATGCTTTTATGGTGGGCGGACACCTAGAAGCTACCTACCAAAGCGGAAGTTTTGCAGCCTGTTTTAAGGCAGGTGCCGACTTCTTAATTTCATGGAAACCTTACCACTACGATGCACATATCTATGTTGATATCAGTGCTTCTTATACCTATCATTTTTTTGGAACGCATCATATTTCGATGGGTCTAGGAGCAGATATCCATTTGAGTGGCCCAGAATTTGGAGGCACTGCCAGAGTGCATATTTGGGTAGTTTCTATTACGGTGCACTTTGGTGCTAGCAAGGGCGGTCCTAAACCTATAGAATGGACAGAATTCAGAAATTCATTTTTACCGGAAAAGGATAAAGTTATATCGGTTACCATCAACAAAGGACTCGTTAAATCTACTAAAAAGACAAACCATCTGGGAGTAGTTAACCCTAAATTATTTGCATTGACAGTTGATTCTGCCATACCATCAAATAGCATTTCGGTTACTGGGGAACCACCATTTATAGGAAATTCTTTTGGTATAGGTTCGATGGGGATTTCAAAAATTGACTCAGCTCATCAAACCATTACCATTAAGAACGAAAAAGGCAAAGCTTTTGAATTGGAAATTGAAGCACTACATAAGAAAGTACCTGCTGGTATTTGGGGTTCTAAACTATTGCCAGGTGTAAACGATGCACAGCATATAGAGGCCTTAACAGGGGTTATCATACATCTAAAAAAGCAAAAAAATGCAAGCCATACCAAACCTGTGCGTAGACGAGAGTTGATGACGGAAGACTATAAAATTTTTGATAGTTTTAGTCGGCAAAAATTTAGTTTCCCATCTGGAATGGTTAGAAATGAAGATGTTTACAACCTTATCGATGCTGAATGGGCCAAAGAAAACCGACGACAACTTTTAACAACATTGGGAGTAGATATTGAAGTTGATCTAAAAAGATTTACACAAAGAAATATTTCCTTCACAAATCATTAGTCAGCTTATGAAAGATATAAAATCACCAAAGCTAGAGTTTATTTCAGATCACCATCCTTTCTTAGAGGACGGAAAATACACTGTATCAGTCAATCAAATAGTCGAAAACACTCATATTCCTACGGGTTGGATTCCAGAGAAAACAGTTGATTTCTGGGTGGCGGGAGAACAGTATTCTCTAGATCAAAAAGATATTGGTCAAATGTTTCCTCCACCCGGAAGTGTGGGCGATCATTCCAATGTCTTTCCGCATATCCTACTCAACAGAAGCACACTGCCTTGGGAGCGGCTTAATGGATCCGATAATAAACCTGCACCTTGGCTTGCCTTGCTCTTATTTACCGAAGAGGATATGGAAGACGTGGAGGAAGAAGTGAGTACTATCGAAAAAGCAGGATTTACAGCCAATACTGATATTGGGCAACAGCCAAAGGATAAACTCAAAATCATAAAGGTAAAAAAAACATTACTTGAGCTTTTGATCCCAAATCCCGCCGAACTGCCATTGCTGTCTCATGTGCGACAAGGTACAGATGAGAATGACAAACCCATAGGTAATGAAAAAGCTGTGGTTATTTGCAACCGATTACCAAAGAAGGGAGAGGAAAGCGCGGTTCATCTGGTATCCTTAGAAAACTATTTCGCAGCTGATTTGCCTGGGTACAAAGCGGTTGATGATAAAATGCAATTGATAAGCCTTGCTTCCTGGAAATTCAGTTGTCCTGATCATTATAAGGTTACAGCCGAAGCTATAGAAAGAGTTTATGAAAAAAACTTCCCTGAGCAATTCAGTTCTTTTTTAGGAAAGGAATTTTTTAAAAAAGAGGATTTTACTAATTTTTTAGAAAAAAATAATTTCCATACTGAAGACGAGTTCATCGAAAACTTTCATTTTGGTACTTTTAAACAAACGCTACTCCACTTAAATCGACAGCCATTTAGCCTACAAACTACTCCAAAAGACGAAAATGATCATATAGATGGAGGATTCGTGCCACTTCAGCATTACTTTAAGGATGGCGCAAAATCTGCATCTTGGTTTCATGGACCTATCTCTCCCAAAATAATGCCACAAAATAATTTTGATTTTCCGGTACTAGCATCAGACCAACTTTTGTTGTTTGATAAGCAATTTGGCATGTATGATGTTTCTTATGCCGCCGCTTGGGAGTTGGGCCGCTTATGGGCTTTGTCAAATAAACGTTTTTCTACTGAATTGTTTATGTGGAAACGCAAACATAAACAGCATATTAGTGCTATAGAACAAGATATTTTCCATGATTCGGGGCATTTACCTTCCAATTCAGTGCATAAATCTGCACTTGATATGCCCGAAATTGTACAAAAGGGATTTGAAGAGCTCTCCTTGCTTAAAGGGGTTCCTTTCAATTATCTGGTCCCTTCTGAAGAAATGCTTCCAGTAGAATCTATCCGATTTTTCCACGTAGACTCTTTTTGGATGGAGTGCTTATATGACGGCGCATTTAGCATTGGCAGGATTACATCCTTGGATTTTGAACACGATAGGGAACAAAAAAGAAAGAGATGGCATAGACAAAATTCAAAAGACCATGGATTAGGACGAAGCGGTTTTCTGATGCGCTCTGAAGTGATTTCAGGGTGGCCAGACCTAGTTATTGAAGGATTTGCAAGGAGAAGAACTAGCGCAGATTCACCCCTTAGGTTAACCCAAACTAGGTTGTCTGAAAATGTAGTGCTTTGCCTATTTGATGGTGCGCTTGACCATGTCAATATGCATCTAAAACCAGAATCTATTCATTTTGGAATAACGATGAACCAACACAACAAGTTTTCAAAGTTTTTAAAGGATCCAGTTAAAACTAAAATTGATATTCCATTCAAAGATACAGAGTCTCTTGTAGTTGATATTTCAGAACTCGCAAAGGAGATGTCAAAAAATCTCAAGGCCACGGAAGAAGGATCGCTATCGCCATTATCTTCCGCAACTTTTGGTTACCAAATGGTTGAAGGCATTGAGACTATAATTTTCCACTAAGTAGCACAATCGCAAACAGAAAACACTTTGGTAATGACCTTTTCGGTTCCATGCTGACTTCTTGCTTTGAGGATGTCATAAAGAATGTGACGCCTATATAGTATTTAATAGGTTTTTATATAAAGCTCCTCTAAATCTATATCATTTACGAGTATGTTATAAAAAACTGCGGCTAATTTAATTGTATGTAATGGAATTACAAGTATAATGTCATTAAACAATTATCGACCCTTACTCTGTTCAACTAATTCCAGCGGAGCTGGAATACATATATTTTAAGTCCAGATTTATGCAATCAACTTTGATCCAATACGGATTGCATTATCAATTAAGTTGTTCTGGTTTTGTAATTCTCCCTTAGCATTATTAAATGCCTCTGCTATTTCAGTTAATTCATCCAAATCATCTTGAGAAAGTTTGTGACTTATACCGTCAACCATATTAGCAATAAATGAGACCCTCTTAGTCTCTAGATCGTCAATTAATTCAGCACAATCAGATCTGCGCATTGCTGTAGCTTTGGTTTTAACTATTTTTAATTCTCTGATTTTTTTGTTATAATCTTCTAGTGTCATAATTCCTATTTTTTAGATTTATCCATATAATTATCTACCTCTAGCAAAGCTTTGTTTGCATCGCTTACATATTTTGTATATTGAGAAAGATCAATATTGATCATTTCGAGGAGTTTTTCTGAAGGTCTTTTTTGCTGTAAATAATTATTAAGATTCTCGATAGCCGTTAATTTGTACTTTTCAGCCTCAATTAAACTTGATGACGCTTCTTTCAACTTGTTTTTAGCATTGATCAAAGTCTCATTTCTTTTAAGGTAATTTGTTTGCGCTTTTTTTATTCTAGCATTGATCTTCTGTCTATCTTCTTCTTCCCTTATTTTCTTTTCTAAATCAGAAAGATCTTGGTCTTTATCTAATTCTCTAATTATTTCTATCATGGCTAAATTTTGGTCATCAATAGAAGCCTCAAATACTTTTTCAGAATTTATTAACTCAGCATCCAAAATCACATTCAAAGCATCAATGACACCTTTATGGAAGTTTTTGTGTGCTTCCAAGGACTGCTCTTGCTTTTCAACTAAACTTACTGATGCTGTTCTTACTTCTTTTGAGATACCACAACTGCTAATACCGAAACTTAGGATTAGTATTAGTGTCCAATAATTTATTGTTTTTTTCATATTATTTTTTAGTATTTATTCAACGATTGGTGGCCATTCACCAGCATTCAATTTTAGATAGTTTTCTATTGGAGTACTTTTATAAGTACTATCATCATATCTATTCTTTACACTACTATGAACTTCCGTTGGTACTTTTCCATATTCGGGGATTTCTCTATCATATCTCCCCAAAAGCTTAAATGTCCTTTTGTATTCATTGTGTTTTTTAGAATTGGGGTTTAAATCCGTAACTTTTAAAAAAGATTCAAATTCCAATCCAACTACATTGGCTTCTTTTAGCAACCACATCATAGGGATGTCTGATAAAAAAGTTTTATCCTTATCGGGAGCATAGCTTCCTCCAATATCCGCGTGACAACCTGCAAACCAAACTTGCTTTAAATCGGTTCCTTCTCTTGGTTCCCAAATAGTAGGTTCAAAATCTTTTCTTTTTTCATCTAATGATAGCGCATGCCTTGCAATCTTAATATTACTTCCCAGTTTTTTATCATAAAAAAGATGTTTGTCTTTGATTAGACCAAATAAAGAAAATGGTAATCCCATTGCCCCAACAGTATCCCAGACACCAATAAACTTGACATCACCACTGCTTGGAATGGAATAATTACTTTTCCACTCGTTAGAATGATCTCCGTTTGGACCGTGTTTTGAATTCTTGTATAATGCAAAGGCCTCCTCTACCTTATCTGAGTATTCTCCCTTTAGTATATGGCAGTTGTTTAGAAGTCCACATAAACTCCTCACCGTATAAGCCCCTCTACTAAAACCAAATAAAAATAGTTCATCACCAGGTTCATAATTATGCATAATAAAACGATAGCCATCCATTACATTTTTTTCTAAACTTTTTCCGAATGCTCCACCAAGTGCAGAATCATGATAAGAACCAATACCCCAATCATAAAAAACAACTTGTTTCACGTCATTTTCGTCTTTTGGGGCAATACCTCTTGCAAATTTTATGACGTTTGTTGGGTATTGTTTTTTGTCTAGTTTTTCAGGACCATTCCAAGTACCATCAGAACAAATAATAATTCTTTTCATGGAGATAATAATTCAATTTAATGTATATCTAAAAATACTAATTAATGTCTAAAAAAACTCCTTTTTAGTTAAAAAATAAGCAGTTCAAGTAATAATAAATTAATGAATTATTATTTTTTACCTCGTCCCTACTCTTCTAAAGTTATTTTGGTAAAAACATGTTTCCTTACCGTCCAAAAGGAAAACTTCAGTAAAAGCTTTTTAAAAAAACAAGTAAACGTTATTTTTTTTTTCAAATTAAACCAAGCCTTCTATTCGTTCCTATCTCAGGGCACAGGTACCGTAGAACGGTATAATACCAAATTAGACCTATAATGACGCAATAAATCCTTTCTTTTTCGCCTGCTTTTCATCAAAAATAATTACCGTAGCTAAGGCTATGCTAGTTATTTTTGATTTCAATCAATCAAAAAATAATTCAATTTATTCATACGGCATTATAAATATAATTTGGTATAAGACGACATATTGAATTTTTATAAAACAGGTGTGTAGAACATTTTCTATTCTATCATCGATAATCCTGTTAAAGCAGTTTTAGGTATATAACCTGAAATTGTGTTATAGCTATTTTCAGCCAATATTTATTATAAATAATACCCCAAAATTCTCTGTGATATAACATAGATGATGTGTTTGGTCTTATTTATAAGACGTTGAGGGTCATAAAACTTTTGGAGTGTTCTATTTTGAAGATGTGTTGCAATGTCTTATGATTGGAAATGTCGCTTGTGCTGATCTTGTCGAAATATGAAATGTCCGCTTGTCCCGATAGCAATATTGACTTAAAGCTTGTAAATATTAATATTACTTAGTCTAGCTCTCTAAAAGAGCTATGCTTTTTCGACAAACGAGATGCACCGTAGCTTTAAATAAAAACAAAAATTTAATTATCAATGATTTGAGCGTTCCTAGCGATTCTTATTTTTCATTTTACCTTAGCTTTTTAAATACATAAGCTGTTACAATCGATACCGCTAAAAACTTAAATTCAGCACTATTATATAGGGGAAACACACCTGCCCCCTAATTACATTTAATCTTAAAAACAACAGATTGAGAAAAGTGAAATGACAATGGATAAAACGGTACTAAAAATTAGAAATTACCCGATGGTGATTACCATAGAGAAGATGGTCCAACTATGGAATGATCAGATGGTGATAAAGAGTAGTTTATATCTGATATCCACAAAAAGAAATTGTCTAGAAAAAAAAGATGAAATCTAGACCATTAAATCAGTTGCTATATTAAAATTAAAAAAGAGGGTAAATATAGACAGCGCAGAGCGTGGGAACTTCTACTACACTATTTCAAAAATCAGAAATAAATAAGAAGTGATCTGTTTTTTTATGAAATATAAATGCAAAAGCTAGCATCAATTTTTCTTATAATACTAGTCATAATAGCCTTGAAATATAAGTGCGTTAGCTGGTATCAGTTTTTCTTATAATGGAACTCATGATTACCTCGAAATACAGGCGTAAAATCAGGTATAAGTTTTTCTTATAAACCTAATTATAGTAGTATTAAAACATAGGTATATCACCGATTACGAGTCTTTCTTAGCCATAATGACATTAGAATATAAGTCTATAATTTAATATCAGTTTTTCTTATAGTTTAGTCAAAATGTATCTAAAATGTAGACAAATAATCTAGTATCAGTTTTGCTTATGAATGCACTTATAATTGCCTTAAATGTTCGTATATTTTTGGTATTAGTTTTTCTTATAATACTAGTCACGATGACCTAAAGATAGGAGCATTTTGAATAGTATCAGTTTTTCTTATGCTATTAGTTGTGATGGTGTTAAAACGTTTGTATACAGGCTATTAGGTGTTTTTTTGAGCCATAGTAATCTTAGGACATAAATCTATAACTGAATATCATTTTTTCTTATATTATTGGCCATAATGACTTCGAAATAAGAGCGAATTAGCTAGTATCAGTTTTTCTTATACTACTAATCATAGTGATGTTAAAATGCTTGTATACAGTTTGTTATGAATATTATTTAGCCATAATGACCTTAGGATATAAGTGTATAAGCCAATATCAATTTTTCTTATAATTGCAGTAATAACGACCTTGAAATACGAGTATATTGAATGGTATCAGTTTTTCTTATAAACGCAGCTATAATTAGGTTGAAATATAGGCCTATAATCCAGTATCAGTTTTTCTGATAAGATCAGATCCAATGACGTTCAAATATAGGTTTATTAGCTAGTATCAGTTTTTCTGATAAGCCTAACTATAATAGCGTTAAAAGCATCGATTCTATAAATAAATTATAACAAAATTAAATCCTTCTAAGTTTGAAAATTTAGAGAGGCTTGTTTTTTAGGTGAATTTGAATAAGGACGTAAGATCCTTCTTGAGTTAACCTATCTATATCGATCTATTCCTTTTTCTTATCTTCTAAAATGATCACTGCAATAGTGCAGAAATTTAAAACCTACCCCCTACCCAATTAAATTTGCATCAACTATTAATCTTAAAGACAAAAAATGAAATCAAGTTGGCAGGAAAATCAAAAGGGCAAAATTGTTTTAGAAGAGATTTATGATTTGCCTCGCACACGAAAAAATGTTAGAAATTTCAAACTCTGGTAATATGCCGACTGACTTAACTCTATTCACCGATAAAAAGGGTAGGTGAATAATTTTTGATCCATCTAATGCTCTTGTAAATTCAAAGGATGTTTTTTTTAGAGTGAATCAGTGATCAACGATTGTCTTATTTTGTAAAAAAAAGTTAGAAGAAAGTTTGTTAACCCGTATTTTATAAAAACCGAAACCATTTTAATAAAAATCAAATTGAATTTGAAAATTTAGAGAGGCTTATTTTTTAGGTGAATTTAAATAAGGACATAACACACTTCTTGAATTAACCTATCTAAATCGATTTATTCCTTTTTCTTATCTTCTAAAATGATCACTGCAATAGTGCAGAAATTTAAAACCTACCCCCTACCCAATTAAATTTGCATCAACTATTAATCTTAAAGACAAAAAAAGGAAATCAAGTTGGCCAAAAAATCAAAATGGTAAAAGGATATTAGAAGAGGTTTACGATTTGCTTCGCACACGAAAAAATGTTAGAAATTTCAAACTCTGATAATATGCCAACTGACTTAACTCTATTCACCTATAAAAAAGATAGGGGGGATAATTTTTGATTTATGTGATGCTCCTGTAAATTCAAAGGACGTTTTTTTTTAGAATGAATAAGTGATCAACGATTGTCTGATTTTGAAAAAAAAGTAAGAAGAAAGTTTGTTAACCCGTATTTTATAAAAAACGAAACCATTTTAATAAAAACCATATTAGACTTATTATTTGATAATAAGTCTACCACACACTAACCGGATTTAATTAAAAAATTAAGGCAAAGAAACTTTTAGAAATCGTTTGGTCCAATGGACTATTAAAAAAACTTTCCTTAGTCAAAAAATGTAAAGATTTTTATAAGGAGGTTTTTTTCGAAGAAAACAGACTTTAGAGAAGTCTCAGTCAGGAGAATAAAAGAAGCAGAACAATTGCTTAATTACCGACCCATCAAAAAGTTTAATTATAATAATACTATTAAAATCCTAAATAATAAGTGTGTTACACTTATAGGTTAAACATGGCGTATCTTTTAAAAAGAAAGTCATTCCCTTTTTTATTGCGTCCTTTTAAAACTCTGTCTTGTTTTTAATTAAAGCAAAGTTACCCTTCGACTCGTTAGTCATTTGGGATAGGTACGACGAAGAAAAGTATAGGACAAATAATAAGGTTAGTTATTTTATGGGATAAGTTTATTTAATAGCCACAACAGTAGTGTGTAAAATATCCGTGTTATAATACAATCATCCACAGGAGAATAGGATTCGTATACCCTAAAATATTTAGATCCAGTTTCCTATTGTTTGAATAAAATTATATTGGGTCGTTATGCCAATACTTATACAAAATTGTGGCATGATTAATAATTATTATTGTAAGCTATTACCAACTAATTTTAAATTAACGTGGTAATCAGCATTAGCTGAATAAGTATTTAAAATATGGCTTTGAGCATTTTTTAAAGCTTGGTTTATATCTATCCCTTTTATAATAAACTCGTAAGAATCACTTCCTGTACCTTGGCTCGTTTTTAGAGCTTTAGCTTTATAATTTTTAATCATAATAATTGATTATTTGTAAATTCATCGAGACTGGTTTTTAAATCTTCAGGAATATTAATATCTGATAATTTTGCATTTTTTTCACTAAAGTATCTCATTTTAATCAGAAAGAAAAAGATAGAGCTCAATGCAAAGGCAATACTAGCAATAAAAACCCCTACTTCATTATCTTCAATACCATTATTAAATGTTTTTGATACATGAAAAAAATTGTTAGGAAAAATTAGTAATAATCTAAAACCTAATGCTTAACTCACCTAATTGCCCTAAGTGCTTGACGAATAGTTTTTTATCCAAAAGCTTCTTAATTCAATAATCAGATTTTTTTAATTTTCCAAAAGTTTCAAACTCTATAAATGTTGATTTAAAGAACTCAGGGGGTATTTTCTTCTGTAGCAAAAGATGAAAATTTTCTTCGTGAGTTGAAACAATTAACTGCTTATTTAACGACAATGTTAAGCCTCTAAATAAGTCAATAAATGATAAAACATTTATACTATCCATTGATTGAATTGGATCATCAATAAATATACAATCTACAGAATTTCCTGTTTTAGGATTTTTAGTTTTTAACGCACGTGCTAAGAAAATACTTAAACTTAAGATATTTACTTGAGCTGTACTAAAGTATAATGAAGGAACTGATTTTACGAGGTTATCATCTTCATCAAGAGAAGTTGTATAAATTTGTAGTCTAGGTTTTTCTTTGGAAAAATCACATTCAAATTTAATTTCTTTATAGTCAGGGTGAGGATCAATTTTTCTGTAAATAACATTAATTAAAGGCGTATAAAAATAGGTTTCAATTGACGTCTTTAAGTGTGATTTTAGACTGTTTTTTTCATTATTCAACACTTTTTCTCCCTTAATTAATTCTTCTAGATTTTTATTGATTCTATCAATTTGGTCTTGTACTTTTTTAGATTCTGTAGCTGTTATACAAGCATCATTTAAAATTCTAACTGTTTTATATTTTTGAATTGTTGTTTCAGTTTGTTTTTTTAATTTCTTCTGAGTATCTATTAAATTGGTAAATGCTTTTTCAATTTGAGATTTATCTTTCTCATTTATTATTAGGTCAAATTCTGATTGAATATAGTTTTCATAGCTTTCATAAAATCTCAATGTTAAGTTTTTAACATTACTTAATTCTTCAGTTTTCTTAATATATTCATCCTTCGATAATGTATAATTAGATAGTTTCTTCTTTAGTTCATCTGACGATTTTATTAGATTTTCTTTATTGCTTTTTAAATATTTAATATTTAACTCTGTATTAGATATACTTTCTTGAATTCAACTAATAAATGCAACTTTTAGATTTGATTATTATAGATACTTTTTCAAAACAGAAAGAGGAATATGCTCCTCTTTCTTGTTTTGATGGAAAGGTTATTTTTACAGCATCAAATCGCC
>Ga0306866_1000280_pt1 | contig 17644 bp, 26 predicted proteins | sample AntRauTorckE5432_FD_190450 | JGI IMG/M metagenome (GOLD analysis project Ga0306866, IMG submission 190450) | Saline lake microbial communities from Rauer Islands, Antarctica - Metagenome Torckler E5 #432 (v2) (version 2) | ecosystem: Environmental > Aquatic > Non-marine Saline and Alkaline >...
AAGAGGAAGAAGATTATAATCTATCTGAAGTCGACGAAGCTGTATTCGGAGAAGAAGCATCCAAGCGCGGTTACACAAAGAATGAATCGCATCAAGCGGTTGTCGAAAGCATTGCTAGGAAAGTAGTTGCTAAGATGACAAAGAAGAAATAAACCCCATAAGTTGAAAAATGAGAATTGCAGAGTCCACCGAAAGGTGGATTTTTGCTTTTGACTTGACATAAGCCCTTGATTGTGCTATGTTAACACGGAACACCACCGAGGAGATTTCATTTCATGGATAAAGAATTTGTATTTAAAGTAGATTTGAGAAAAATTATTGGAACAATGAGGAAAATGAAAAAGGAATATTCCTTATTTGACATAGAAGATCCAATGAATGCCGCCAAAGTTGATATTACAACCATTATTTTTGACAATTTTTCTGGAAAACTGTTGTCGCATTTGGAAAAAGAACAAGAAACTGAAGTTAGTTATGATAAGATTACTGAAATCATTGAAGAAATGAAAGACGAGATTGACAAACAAGATGTGTTACTAGCGAGCGAGGCAAGTGCTCTTGCTTCTAAAATGGTCAAAGAAATCCTTGAGGCATTCCATATTCAATTGTTGGCTGACGCTGGTGGCATTTCAGAATCTGGTCAGTTGATTCTTCCTAATCCTGGTTCTATCAACTAGGCTTGACAACATCGTCACGCGATGCTATACTGTTTCTATCGCGCTGTATAACTGACAGCTAGTCGGGGGCATGAGCCCGATGACATAAGGGGTGTGGTAACCTCAAAAAATAGCCTTGCATGGTATGCCGTATGTTTGAATGCGTTAGGAAATGAAGGGGCGCCGTCTTCGGAAGGCTTGGTTCTGGTGATTTCCATCATTCACTTTTATAAAAAAGGAATAAAATGGGATTTTTTAAAGATTTTTACGAAACAGAAGTTTTCGGATTAAATATAGCTAATTGGATTGCTGTTATCTTAATTTTTTTAGCTATGAGTGCAGGTTTCGCAGCTTGTAGTAAGATTGAAAGCTTCAACAAAAGAGACTCTTTTATGGAATGTATGAACATTGGAAAAGATGTTTGTTCCTTTACAATTGAAGGAGTGTTGCACGAAGACGAAGTGGATTGTATGGTGAAAGTACAAAACCATTGTGCCAGACAATAGAGAAATGGAGAATAAATGATAAAAGCTTCAGTTTGGAAAATGACTCTAGAAAAGAACGCAACAGAATGCCTTTATCGTGTTCAAGTAGTTGGTATTAAAGGCACCCGCGAAGAAAACCGCGTCCTCAAGGCTATGGAAGGTTGGGAAGATGCCGGTGGCGGGTATAATTCAAAAACCCAAGAGATTACAATGTTTTTCTCAAAGAACTTTAAATCAGTGAACAAATTTGTTCAATGGGGCAAGAGTTTTCAAGAATTTCCTTTAGTAGAATTAGACAAACACGGCGTTGTCAAGAAATACGTTCGATTTGGGACAAAAGGTCCAAAAGATGCGCCCTCAGTTGGCTCACAGCGAGTTTGTGGTAAGTGTGGTAAAGCTGGGCACAACGCACGTACTTGTGGAACTGAGAGCACTACGAAGCCTGTCAATGGTGGTTCAAGAACGTGTCGAAAATGTGGAGAGAAGGGGCACAACAGCCGAACTTGTAAAAGCGATGTAACAGCTCCAATTAGGGTAGAAAAGGTAGCGAAAGTTAAGGGGAAACGTCGATGTGGGTCTTGTGGTGAATATGGTCACAACAAAGCTACTTGTTCTAAACAATAACAAAGGAATAATAAAATGAAATTCAATGATGAAGAAGCAGAAGACATTAGTGAAGACACGGTTGGTTTTCCGACCGTTGATAAGGATGATTTCCGCACAGTTGGTTTGTACGGTCCTTTGAACGACAAGAAAGCCGCAGGTATCGTATATTCTATGATGCACTTGCGATTCACAGGCGAGGAAATTAAATATAAGTTGACCGACGAGCAAGAGGCTGCTTTGAAAGAAGCGGAAGCCGCAGGTAATGAAGAGTTTGATATCAAAGAGGATGAAATTGAAAAGGAAACGATCTTTAAACCTTTTGAGTTTCTAATTTCAACTCCTGGCGGTGTCGCGGTCGAGATGTTGGCGATTTATGATACGATGAGATCAATTCGGGAAAAAATGGAAATCCACACTTTTGGTCTTGGGAAAGTGATGAGCGCAGGCGTTCCTTTGCTGGCTGCTGGAACAAAAGGCAAACGTCGCATTGGTGCTAATACTCGCGTCATGATCCATTCGGTGAATGGAGGCGCAATGGGCGCCATGCATGATATTGAAAATGAAGTTTTGGAAATTCAATTTATGCAAAAACAATATGTCGAGATCTTGCATAAAGAGAGTAAAATGACGATTAAACAGATTGAGAAATTACTTAACACAAAGACCAACAATTATTTGTCGGCAGAAGAAGCAGTTAAATACGGCATTGCAGATATTATTGTCTGACAATATGTCTCAGTGAGGTGCAAACATGGAATTAATTTTAGAACTTATTAAGAAACTTCTTGGGGTTTTTTTAAAGACTCAGAAACTTCCCGAACTAGATAAACCTGAAGAAAATAGGTTTACTGTTACTGAAGAAGTCTTTGAAAAAGATGAGCCAAATTACATTATTTGTAATGGTGAACCGGTGCAGATTGACTGGCACAAAGTTGTCTTGTGGACTGAACCAGGTGGTCTTGTTTGTAAGCCTGAACAGTACAAGAAGAGAAAAACTAAAAGAAATTTGAAGATGTTTGTAGTTCACTGGGATGCGTGTCTTTCTTCTTCAGCGATGGCTGGGGTGTTAGAAGAGAGAGGTCTGTCGATTCCTTTTGCGATCGATAATGATGGAACAATCTTTCAACTAATGGATACAAAACACGTAGCATGGCACGCAAAAGGGGTCAATACAATAAGCGCTGGCGTTGAGATTGCAAATGCTGTGAGTTTGAAATACCAATCATGGTATGTAAAACATGGTTTCGGTGAAAGACCTATCATTAAAGATGCTGTTTTGAATGGTAAAAAAATAAAACCAATGCTTGGATTTTATCCAGTGCAAATTGAAGCTCTTGAAGCTTTAATCAAAGCGATGAACATGGGTCATGGGATTCCATTAAAAGTACCAACAGATAAATTTGGTTCCCTTGTCACTGAAGTTGATGAGAGAGTTGCTGGCAAAAACTTCAAAGGCGTCGTCGGTCACTACCATATTACTTCACGCAAATCAGATCCTATTGGACTGCCACTTGACAAAGTGGTTGAGAGAGTGATAGAATCAGATAAGGAGTGAACAAGTGAAGATTAAAAGAGGCGCCATGGTTGAAATCCCTATTTTTAGTGGATATAGCTATGCTTGCTGGGGACTCAATGAGCCTAGTATTCATAATGAAAAAGAAAAAGGCATTTTTTTGGAAATTCGTGACCCGATCATCGGCGTATCTCTCGTCGAGCGTGAGAAATATAAATACTGTTTTGCTATTTATACAACGGCTTCTAAACGAATTTCGTTTTTTTGCGAAGTTCAAATCCGAATCTTATCAAGTTAACCTTTTGGAGAAAGTGAGTGAATCAAGCAAATAGTATCTTAGTCAATCCTCAAGCTGCTAGAGAGTTAATCGATAAGCCACTTGGGTATTCCGGTGTAGAAAATCCCAACGTCCGTCAAGCTATGTCTATATTGGATGTTTTAGGATACAAATATGAGTTGACAAAAATCAATAAGATAAAAGTCATCGTTCTTAGTTCTGAAAGACCGGGTGTGATGTCAGAGTTGTTAGAGACATTCACTCCATTTGGATTTAAACATGACCCTCTTCGTGGCGGCACTCACGGAACAATTAAGAAGATTTCAAGAAAAGATGGTTCTGCATTCATTGTTGTGAAACCGAATAGTAGTGCGGGAAGAGCAGCTTCACTAGGTGCTGAATACGAAAAAGAGTTGGCGGATATGTTCCATGAAATATATGGAGATTGTGGTATCACCGCTCTAACGGCAGGGTTTGCTCATGGTTCTGATTTGATTATTAACGGTCCTGAAAAATCTATTACAGTAGAAATTAAGACAGCCTCAGGTGCTGATTTCGGACAGTTTCGTTTAGTTCATAACCCATCTGAAGAGATCTGGACTCCAACTCTTACTGAAGGGTTCAAGAAGAACAAGAGTCTCTTTACAGGTTTGTTCGAAGGATACTTAGAGAACTATCTAAATGAATTTGCTAAGTTTCCCGATTTATCTGATCCTAGAATAAAGATGAGAAAAGGTCTTGTAACTGGTCTTAGTGCAAACGACAATACTGGAGAATACAAGAAAGAATTACAAGACTTGTGGTTCAAAGATCGAGCTGATCTAATTGTTCCAGTAAGTTTTGAAGATATTGTTTCTTACTACAAAAGTAAAGGAGATAAACTTATACAAATAGGTGGAAGAGGACTTTATGCCTTTGAAGAAGAAGATTCAAAGAGATTGAAAATACCATTATTCAGAGATAAGGGAAAGACAGCAAGTATTAGATTTCGTTTGAAACCTGAGATGAGTGTCAATGGACACCACAGTTTCACAGTAGCCGTAAAATTAACGATAGAGAAGTCTGAGTCTGATTTAACTGATGACGACAGTATAGAGAATATCGCGATAAGCCTTTTGTAACATTTTCTCTTAAACAGTTAATTTGGAAATGCTAGAATTAGATAAACATCACTCATGAGGAACAAATGAAGAAGTACACTAAAGAACAAGGGCTACATGAAAAGATTTTGTCAGGAGTTAACAAACTTGCTGACAATGTTGCGTCTACAATGGGTCCTCGTGGTAGGACTGTGATGATTAAACAGTCCGGTCGGGCTCCTATTGTAACTAAAGATGGCGTCTCCGTCGCTCGTTTCGTGGATTTTGAAGATCCGTTTGAAGACGCAGCAGCAAGCATCATTAAACAAGCAGCAGAAGAAACTAACTCTTCCGCTGGTGATGGAACTACTACAGCGACCGTACTTGCTAGAGCAATTATCAATAAAGCCCAAAAATATGTTGTTGCTGGAAACTCTCCTATCGAAATCAAACGCGGGATCGAACTGGCAGTAAAACACTTAGTTGCTCACATTAAAGCTTCTTCAGTTCCTATTTCGAGTATTGATGATGTTATCAATATTGCAACTATTTCAGCGAATGGTGATGAAGTAGTTGGTAGGCTTATTGGTGAAGCAGTTGATTCAATTGGAAAAGACGGTTCAATTACAATTAAGGAAGGCGGAGCAATTGAGACATCTGTTGATATTGTAGAAGGTTTTCGTTTTGACAGTGGTATTGCTTCTTCGAAATTTATCACAAACGAAAGATTGAATCTAATGAAATATGATAATCCATATTTTTTAATTACAGACACCTCAATTAGTCAAGTATCACAAATTCTCCCAGCACTTGAATTGGTTGCTAGAAGTAACAAACCTTTGGTAATTGTAGCTGATGAAGTAGTAGATGAAGCTTTAGCGGCTATCATCATGAATGTAGTTCGAGGTTCTCTGAAAGTTGCTGCGATTAAGGCGCCTGCGTTTGGTGCTGAACGTCGTGAAATTTTAAATGATCTTGCGATTACCGTGGGAGCAACATTCTTTTCTGAAGAAGATGTTGAAGCTCGTGAAATTGAATCAGTCGAATTAAAAGATTTGGGTTCATCAGCTTCTATAGAAGCTACAAGAAACAAGACTACAATTGTTAATGGTGCAGGTTCACAAACAAAAATCGAAGAACGAATCGCTTCCCTAGATGAAGAAATTAAAGATTCGGAAGATCTACGAGAATGTGAAAAGTTCCAGAGTAGAATTGCCCGTCTTGCAAGTAGTGTAGCAGTAATTTATGTTGGCGGCAAGACTCAAGTGGAAATGATTGAAAAGAAACATCGTATTGAAGATGCTTTAGAAGCAGTTCGTTCTGCTCAAACTGAAGGCATGGTTGAAGGAGCGGGCGTAGCTTTATTAAGAGCTAAGAAATGTTTGATTGAAGTAGAAACAGAGCATCAGCAGCAAGCAGCTGGTGTAAAATTAATGTCTGAAGTTTGTGAAGCTCCCATACGTCAGATTTTAGAAAATGCAGGCATTAATCCAGATTTAGTTATTAGGGATATAGAACAACAGGAAAAGAATGAAATTGCTTTGTCTGTCTTTGATCTAGTCAAAGAGGATTACGTTGACGCATTCGAAAATGGAATCATTGACCCTGCCAAAGTTACAAGATGTGCCCTAGAGAACGCTGCATCTGCTGCATGCGCTCTTATCACTACTAACTACGCAATCATTGAAGTTGAGTAGAACTTGACAGGAGCGTACAAGTATGGTAGGATACACTTATGCCTAGACACTACTCACACAAAATTCCGAAGCGCATTGATTCACTTCTTTCCAACGATCTTGTTAAGATGAACAAATGGGCATACTCTACTTTCCTACCGAGTCTTAAAACTCAATATGAAAAGAAAGGCAGCATCACTCATAAACAATACGAAATTCTTTCGGATATCGAAGAACAGTTTTCTGAAGAGAATGCTAAAAATATTATCGAAACAATGGAAGAGAATGCTAAAATTGTAGCTGAGGAGAGAGTTTTGTGGGAAAAGAGATACGAAGAGATTAAAGAAGACGTCTTGGTTGTTGCAGAATACTACAGAAAATACAACGAATTGAATCTTAGAAATTATTTTCACCAAGTTTTACATTGTGTTTTCGAATCGAAAACAACACCAGGAAAATCTAGTTGTTTGAAAATGATTTCAGGTCCTTACGCATTAAAGGTTCTGGAAGCTTGGAAGAAAGAACCGAGTTATCCAGTTGGAACAACAGTTCAACCTCGAAACCGTCTTGGTTCTATCCCAAAATATAGGTTTGGTTTTGTATTAAAAACAAATGTAGAAACACCTAATTCGGTGAAAGGTGGTAAAAAATATCTTATCCTTCCCATCGGCGAGAACAAAGGTCTCGTTGTGGAAGAAAGGTATCTCAAGAAATATAAAAATAAGCAATAATGCTACAAGTGGAATTTTGGATGAGTAAAAAAACAGAAGAAAAGATAAAATGGGCAGAGGAATATACAAAGATTAAAGAAGACGTCTTGATTGTTGCTAAATATTATCAGAAAGAGAAGACAAAACGTTGGAAAAATCTAGTTAGGATAATATTGGACGAAGACGGACTTCCAAACAGAAATTATGTTTCTAGAATGATGAAAAGAAGTTACAGTAGAACGATTCTAAATGAATGGAAGAAAGAACCGAGTTATCCAAACAAGTCCATTGTTTGCTTTCGAGCAAACTCTTATGTGGAACAAAAACTACTCAATAGTCAAGAAGGAAGAAAAGCTTTTGTGTTGAAGAGTAATGTAGAGATACCTAACCCTTCTATTGGGGGTAAGAAATATCTTATTTTACCATTTGGTTCATATCATGCAATTATAGTGGAAGAGCGTGACATAAAATCTGTCAAAGGCAAATCATGACGAAAGTATCAATTACTATGGAACTTGATGAAGTTTTGTCTCACGTAGAGATGTTAATGAGAAAAGATTACGATCTGCTTGCAAACGAATGTACTTCTCAATTGAGGCAAGCTTTAGAGACAATCGAAAAAGCTAAAAACGACAATGGTGATGCTAGACATGCTCTTATTTTTTTGGACCAATGTCGTTTAAATCTCGCGAAGCTCGATGAAAAATTAGAAAAGCGCTCCCAAATAATTCAAGGGTTTCATCTTGAGGACAGCAACAACGAACTTAAGGATGCTGTTCCTGAACTTGAAAGCATAAAGAGAGCTGTAGATGAACTAAAAGAGTCAACAGAATGATGTGGCGAAAAGGTGACTTAGTATATATTCCTTCAAATACTAGATTGAGAAGATATGTTTATGATCCAATCGACACTTCAGCCCCCAGTAATACCACAATGCAGCGTTTAAGTAAACCATCTTTAGGCGTTGTAGCAAGCGATATTGATCAGGTTATAGGTATGAGATATGTATTCATAACCGATCTTGATGGACTTTGGTACGTTGAAGAGAAAAACATTTACGAATGGAAGAGGACAGAAAATGAGGTTTAAAGAAGTGCTTGAAAGTTCTGGTTTGTATGAAGATGAACATGGTCGGTTTACGACAACGAGAGTAAGACATATAAAAGAGATTTCCATCAATCCGAATGCGGTTGTTGGAATCGAACCTATCCCTTCTGTCATTATTGAATCCGAGGGCGGTTCACCACGAAATGTCTGTAAAATAACCACAACAAATGGTACACATATTGTTGTTGGTTCACATTTAGAATTAGAGAGTAAAGTGTTTGGAGACAAGCGTAAGATTCTCAAGGGATAAAAATACATGAAATATCATCAACTTTACATAAAAACTGATTGCCCTTTTTGTAAAGAGGCAATAAACATTCTTGAAAAAGAAGAAAAAGAGTTTGTAGTTACGGTTCTGGATCATGCTCCTGAAGAAGTGGTTCAGGAAGTTAAAAATAAATTTGGTCAGAATACTGTTCCAATTGTTTTGGAATATGACAGTGCTATAGGGCTACGAAAAGTTGGTGGTTGTGACGATCTTAAGAAAGAACTAAACATTAAAGATGCAGAGATAATTGTATCTTTTAAGGATATGACAGATGAAGAAAAGAAAAAAGAACTCGACTTCTGGCACGAACATGGGGAAGGAGACTGAAGCAATTTCTTGCAAATGGAAGAAGATTACTCAAACTTCTTTTAATACTACAAAGGAAAGAGTTCACTTGCGTTGTGGGCGTTATCATCAATCAGTTTTCCCAGCGGTACCTGAATATGGAGTAAAGAGGTGGGTTGTATGTGGATATTTAGAAATCCCAAATATCGATAATTACAAACATCTTACAGAAAGTCAAATTCTAGAGGGTTGTGTTGCGTTTTTAAATAAGCCCTTACCACGAAAGAAAAAGTCTTCTTATGGCTCTCTCGCCCCGATTCCTGCTCCCTCACGGGGTCCTGGGATGTACGAAGCGAAGATGACCGAAGAACATATGATTGTTTGTCTTTCCACTGATGTTCGTAAAAATAAGAATTTTTGGAGTGATGGACCGAGAGATGTGCCAAAATAGATTTCTTGCAAAAGGAAGAGTTTTATCCACTCTTCCTTTTTTGTATATTAAGTCCTATTTATAAGAGTTAGATTGAGATAATTGAAGACAAAAGGGGTTCACTAAATATGATGAAGAAGCTTATGGAATCTTTCCGACGTTTTCAAGAAGAGCGCAATGTGCCATCAGATATCACCGCTTATAGAATGGTTGGTCTGTTGATTATCGCAAAAAGAATGAAGCGCAAAAAAGGTGACATTTTGTCAGATATTAGAGCAATTGAAGGAATTACAACTGTTACAGTTGGTAAACAAAGAAATTCAGATTCGCTCGATTTTTCAGAAATCAAGATTAAAATTGACACGACTCCATTAACATCAATGAATCTTTCAGGAACTATCGCCAAGATTCAAAAAGATATTTCGCAAGTTAAGGGTGTTCAAAGTTTCAAAGTGGTTTCAAGACCAGAGTCTATCTAGACAATGGAAGACAAGCGTTTATACATCAGGGTAAAATGTAGTGTTTGTCGCACTGGTAATCCTGGTTGTTTTTATTGTGATCATGAAGGTAAAACTTTCATAGAAGCCTCAGATAAACATATAAGTGAATGGTTAGAAAACCAAGAAGAAAAAAGTAAAGACTTATTTCGTAAATCTCTAAAATGCCTAGAAGAAGAACAGTAATTTTTAGCTATCACTTGAGTCATTTGACGGGTGAGGAGTAACCTGTTGTGATAAATTCATACACAAAAAGAAAGGTCCCAAACGTGCGAAATACGAAAACTTTACTAATTTTAATTTCCTTCTTGTTTTCTGGTTGTGAGTGCGTTGAAGATTTAAACAAGGTTTGTCCTGTTCCTCAAGAATGTTGGGTTGAACAGGATGTTGAAAACATTGAAGAAAATCTTATTTTAAACAGTTTTTCTGAAGGCTCTACTAGGGGAAAATGTCAAACAGGAACAACTGCATGTGATTCCAAAGGGAAGCTTTTCTGCGAAGGAATCGTCTATCCAGTTGACGAAGTTTGTGATTTCGAAGACAATAATTGCGATGGAGAAACGGATGAAGGTTTTGATAGGGATCTTGATGGTTACACTGTTTGTGCAGGAGATTGCGATGATTTAGATCGAGAAGTACATCCATATAATTTAGAAATTTGTGATGGAAAAGATAACGATTGTATTAATGGAATTCCTCTCGATGAGTTGACGGATAACGACGCAGATGGTTATGTACAATGTGAGGATTGTGATGATAATAGTAGAAACGTTTTTCCAAATTCTCCAGAGATTTGTGACGCAATCGATAATAATTGTAATGGAATTGTCGATGAGGATGTAATAGAATCACTGCGACTTTGTGGTCCGCCAACCGCCACCGGTCAATGTCGACAAGACTTTCCTATTTGTGTTCAAGGAGAGTTGTATTGCGTTAATGCAATTTATGAATCCAATGAGGCTTGTGACAACGTTGACAATGACTGTGATGGTTCTGTTGACGAATTTTTATTCCAAGAATGTAACACAGCATGCGGCAATGGTATTGAACGTTGTTCGCATGGCGAATGGGAAGGGTGTTCTGCTCGACAACCTACTGAAGAAATTTGTGATGGTTTGGACAATGACTGCAATGGACATATTGATGATGCGTTGGGTGGTTGTGAATGTGAACCAAGAGATGTTTCTGTTTGTACTCAAGGAGTAGTAAATTCTGCTGGAGAACCAATCAATTGTGGAATTGGTGTTAAGGAATGCGACGACAACGGCGACTGGGGGGATTGTGAGTGGGTCCTCAACCAACCAGAAGAGTGCAACAATTATGATGATGATTGTGACGGAATTATTGACGAAATTATTCAAATTTGTGGGGACGCTGAACTTGATAATGTTGGTGTGTGTTTTTCTGGAAGAGAAACATGTTCTTCTGGTACATGGAGTGAATGTGAAGGACTCATCGGTCCATCTGAAGAAGTTTGTGATAGTTTGGATAATGACTGTGATGGGGAAGTCGATGAAGATTTAGAACCTCAAGATAGAGTTGACATGGTTTTTGTTATCGATGGTTCTTCTTCGATGTGTGTCTATGTAGAAGCTCTTTTGCTTGGAATTGGGGAGTATGTTTCTGATTTCGATGGCTCTGAACACAAGTTTGGTTTAATAGTTTTTCCATACATCTATCGACCGTTACCTACACCAGGATTTCCGAATCTCCCTTGGATTGTTACAACAAATTTGACCGATGTAAATTCTTTTATTGCATTGCTGACAGCAATGAACTGCAATTTCCCTGGAGTTGAACCCAGTTATGATGTTATGTTTGATGCCACAGATTCTTCAAATCCAATGGGTATTAACTGGCGTTCCGATGCGAAGCCTTATGTGATTTTGATGACTGATGAATCAGATACAATGACTTGGATAGATATGAGTGAGAATAACGTTGCATTGAACACAAGCAATTGCCAGGTGGGAAACTGTAGTGGCGGAGAATTTTTCGAAGTTTTTGTATTCACTCACTCTTATATGTTTTCACTTTGGGATAGCATTACTTTCTTCGAACCTGATCGTTTGCTGGATATTTATCCACCTGACCCTGATGGATATGTTGAAAAACTTAGAGGAATTTTCACTAATGTTTGTCGATAAAAGAGACTATTTAAATTTGTTGTGACTGCACCAGATGTTCCTGATGATTTAGCACTTGACTTGTGTGTAGGTGATCTGGTACGATTGACAGGTGACAACAGTTTGAAAGTTGGAATCGGGCTTATTGTTGAGATTCGCCGAGGTTCTGACGATCTAATAGATCTTATAGATAACAATATCGACGTTCTAGTGGGAAAACCTAAGATCCGTGTATTGTGGTCTAAGACTAAAAAACATTCAACTTGGATGGATGCTGATGAAATTTCATTAGTAAAAGGAAAATAATGACTATCTTTACAGCTATTTTATTTGCAGTGAATACTGCAATTGTTACTCCTGTTTGCAAAGTTAAGCCAAACTATGATAATGAACTTTGTCACATTTCAGAAGAGGATAGATGGTGGCAAAACAACTTTGCTTATACTGAAGGCAGAGTAAGAGGTCTCCGAACTTATTTCGAAATTGAGACTATTCCTTTTTCCGATGGATTTGGAAAAAAACTGTGGATTCGCAGTGGAGAAGTAAAAGAATCTTTTATGAAAATGATTTCAGATGCCAAGAAGAAAGGTCTTAAGTTTGGAGTCAATTCTTCGTATAGAACATGGAAGCATCAAATGAGATTATATCGCGAAATGCCTGATGTAGCTTGTGACCCATGGGAAGCAGGTGAAAGATCTCATATGACGGGTTATTCAATAGATTTCTCTGGAACATATGCTTTTGTTCCTTTCGAAAAAATAAATCCTAAATGGTTTTCCGATAAATATGCGAAACCAGTTGAAGGTGGTTTTTTGATGCCAACAAAATTCTTTTGGTGGTTAAAAGCAAACGCTCACAAGTATGGATTCAAAAATACTGTGAAAAGTGAACCTTGGCATTGGAAATATGTAGGAGAAGAAGAAGGTGTTAGACTAGTTAGTAAATAGCGGAGGAACACGTATGAGTAATATAAGAGAGTTAGTTTTAGAGGAAAAGTGGAAAAGGTGGAACTCTACACGAAACATTCATTTATTGAGCGAAGATGAGGTTACAAATTTAGCTCGATTAAGATCTCAAAAACCAGTTGGAGCCTCTGATGATACTTCTATCGTGCAAGATAAAGATACAGGAAGAAGACCCGTTGACGATAGAGATATAGATAAAAAAAGTTCTTTGGCAGATGAGTTTGACGATGGACTTTATTCTGATTCTGAGGGTTTGACTGCTGCTGGGGCGGCAGCTCTTAAAGCGAACAATGTTTGGTCAACTACTTTGACTCAACTTTCTAATTTTCAAGCTGGAAAGCAATTGTCACAAAAATTGGGAGGGAAACTAGCAGATAAGACAGGAATTGATCCTATTATTGGTGCAAAAATAGTAGAAGCAGTATTAAAACAGATACTTGAACACGTTGATGAAGTAGCTACTGTTGAAATGCAGAAAACTTTTCCTGGTATTTTTGAAAAGAGAAACTAGAACTTTTTTACACAATAGCTTGACATTCGCTAAATGATCTGTTATTATAGGAGACGCGGCATGAACATGCCGCATTTTTTTCAACATGAGGTTACAAATTTGGCTCGATTAAAATCTCAAAAACGAAGTGAAGAAGAGGAAGATGAAGGATCTGATGTTTTTCAAGCAATATCTGATAAAAGAGGTGTGGAAGCCAATGCGGCACCCGCCAATCCTTATATTAATTCTAGAGGATTAACTGCTGCTGGTAAAGCAGCTCTTAAAGCAAACTCTATTTGGACAAGCAGTCTTACGCAACTTTCTACATTTCAAGCTGGTAAACAATTGTCTCAAGAGTTAGGAGAAAAACTAGCAGATAAAACAGGAATTGATCCTGTTATTGGTGCAAAAGTGGCAGAAGCAGTTATGAAACAGATACTTGAACACGTTGATGAAGTAGCTACTGCCGAAATGGAGGAGTCTTTTCCTGACCTTTTCCGTAGGACAAGGGGCTAGATCTGGCTCTTTGCGTAATAACTTGACATTTAGAAAATAGTCTGATATTATAGGAGATGCGGCGTGAGAATGCCGCACTTTTCAACAAAGGAGATTTCTATGTCTAGTGTAAATGAACTTCCCACTGTCCTCGCGGAAGAATATAATCCGTCCGAAGCTGTCACTCTCGCCGATTTGGCGTCAGCTTTTAAAGTAACCACATTGACGGCTAATAAGCGTCTTGTGGTTGCAGGTGTTGGACCTGTCGCTAAACTTCAGACTGGTCGCGCTGGTCGACCACCTGTTTTGTTCCCACGCGATACCGCCGACGTAGCTTTGACAAAGCGTCGAACTGCTGGCGGAACACGTTCTGAGAATGATGCTGTAGCACAAGCCGCAGCAATTGCTCTCGCAGAATAATTTAAAGAAAATATAAAGAGTCCCACCTTTATGGTGGGATTTTTTTTAATAAGGAGAATAAAAATGACAGTTACGGAAAAAGTACTTTCTGGGATTATAGGATTGTTTATTGTTTTATCTGTTGTCTCAGGAGTTTATTTTGCAGCATTCATGAAAGATTGCAAAACTGAAGCTAGAGAAGAATGTATATCTAAAACATACAATCCTATTGAATGCAAAGCACATATCGAAAACATTTGCGACGCCCCACCGCCAGTTGATCTTCACATCGAACTCTAGGAGATATTAAAATGAAACCATGTTCAAGTGCAAAATTTAGTGAATCATTGTCCCATGAAGAAGAGAAGAATGTTAATAAGTCTCTTTACTGTTTGTTTGATTATATTGTGATTTCTACCGTCTTTCTGTTGGCTGCAACAGTGCTAAAGGCGGTGACTGTTTAATGGATTTTCTTATCGTTGGTGGGATTATCACGATTTCTTATGCCTGTGGAGAGTTTTACTATTACTATCTGACTGATGAATTCTTCATTGTCGACATCTACCGCAGCCTCATAGGAAGGTAAACAGCTGATTTTTAAAGAGTTTTAGAATTTATCAGTTTTTCCCCGGTTCAAGGCTTGACAAATAGAAATGATCTGCTATAATGGTCCTCAGACGGGTTCACCGCTCACAAAGGAGAAATATTAAATGAGTTCACCCATTCTTTCTGTTGATTTTCTGACCTTCCGTAAATATGCGCTTCCTGTGGCGATGCAGGGGTTCCCTGTGATGCTCCGTGGAGACCACGGCATTGGAAAATCTCAAGGGGTTTACCAACTTGTCGACGACATCGGTTGGGACGAAGAAGAAAACAAAGTTCGCTTTATCAAAGATAAAGATAACCTTACACCTTATGAGATTGTGGAACGCCGTGTCTCTCAAATGACGGAAGGAGATTTGCTTGGTATTCCTGACCCAGTAGGGTTTGATATCAATGGAAAGCAAGCGAGTAAGTTCCGTCCATTCAGTTGGCTTGTAAAGGCTTGTACGCAACCAGTAATTTTGTTCCTTGATGAACTTGATCGTGGCATTGCAGAAGTTCGACAAGGTTTCTTTGAACTTGCTGATTCACGCAAGATTGCTGGTTGGGAGTTGCATCCTGGTACGGTTATTTTCTCTGCCATCAATGGTGGAGGAGAAAACGCTCATCGTTATCAAGTTAATGAACTTGGTTTGGCGGAGTCTGACCGTTGGGCAACGTTTGACTTGCGTCCAACGGTTGAAGATTGGCTCAATTATGGTAAGATTGAGAAAGATGGTATTCCTAATGTCAATCCTTTGATTTTGGAATTCATTCAGACTAATCCTCATCACCTTGAATATCCTGGTATGATTGAGCCGGGCAAAAAGTACCCCTCTCGACGCTCCTGGACGCGTCTAAGCGATTGTTTGGTTGAGTTCGGGTGCCTGGAGCGAGAAACTGTTAGCGCGCATGCAATCCGTTTCATTGGCGATTCTTTTGTCGGTATTGAAGCCGCTGGTGAGTTCGCTGAGTTTGTGGAAAATTACGAATTCAAGGTTTCACCTGAAGATATCCTTGACCGTGGAATGCACAAGAAAACTGCTGATTTCACAATGAATCAACAGTTGGCTTTGGCTGACAAAATGGAACGTTCTAAGCTTCTTGAAAAGAAGTTGACCAAAAAGCAAATGAAAAACTTCTGTAATTGGTTCATGCTTGTTCCAGCAGAGATTGCAATGAAGTTGTTCAATGCTTTGGCAGCCGGTCCTGACGAAAATCCGATTGATTTCCATTCTTCCAAAGTTGGCGGAGTTGAAATGTCGGATTACCTTTGCCGAATCATTACCGGCATGGGCACCGAAGAATAAAACTAAGTAAGAACAAAGAGTTAGAGCGCCTCCGGGCGCTCTGATTTCTTTTGGTATTCATCACATCTGCGCTTGACAACAACGAAACACTCTGATACCCTAGTTTAAGAAAAGGAGACATCAAAAATATGTCAAAGAAAATGTCAAAACAAGAAGTTGAATTCGACCTTAATGTTCACACTCACCATCTTCTAGAAGACGAACCATTCTGGGGCGCTCTTTCTCGCGAGATGACCAAGCGTTGCCGTCCTGAAGTTAAGACGGCAGGCGTTCGCGTTAACCCAAAAACTGCTCAATTTGAGCTGGCTTATGCTCCAGATTTCTGGTCATCTCTTGATGTAAAAGCTGATGATACTAGTTATGAAAAGAGATTTGGTCGGAAAGGAGACAAAGCACTTCTTTTGATGCATGAGTTTTATCATTGTATTTTCGGGCATGTCACGACACGCGTTCCTGCTGGTGGAATGACACAAGCCTGGAATATTGCAATGGATCTTGCTATTAACGGCGAACTCTTTAACTCTCATCGTTCTTTTAATAAAGGAGAAGGCTCCCTTTATGAGATGGGTGTTATTCCAGGAAAGCCAGGTAGTGAATTTGAAAAATATCCTGTTGGTCTGACTGCTGAAGCATACTATGAAATGATGAAAAAAGATCCTCAGTTTGAAAAAGCTTTCCGCAACCCAAACGCGGGAATGGGAGAAGGACTTGAGGGTTTTGACAATCATGAAGGTCATGATGAAGTCGACGCGGAAACTCAAATCATTGCAGAACAACGGCTGAAACAAGCATTGAAAAATGCCGCTGAAAGTTCTATGGCGAATGGTTGGGGTTCTATCTCTAATTCGATGAAAGGTGAGATTCTTGCGCTCCTCAAGGGAACTATCAATTGGAAAGCAGTGTTGCGATATTTTGTTCGAACATCACAACGTTCTAGTCACAAGAGCAGCATCATGAGTGTTAATCGCCGACACCCTTATGTTTTTCCAGGAAGAAAGTCCAGTCGGTCAGCCCATATTGCTATTGCAATTGATCAATCTGGCTCTGTTTCAGATGAGTTGCTGGTCGCTTTCTTTAGCGAACTTAATGGACTTGCAAGTGTTGCTGACTTTACTGTAATTCCTTTCGATCATGAAGTTGATGAATCCAAGATTTTCAAATGGAAAAAAGGTTCACGAGTCAACCCTGAACGAGTGTTGTGTGGCGGTACTTGTTTTGACGCTCCTACCAATTATGTTAACTCCAAAGGAAACTTTGACGGATTGATTATCCTTACTGATATGATGGCTCCAGAGCCAGGACCTTGTAACGTACAACGTATGTGGGGCACTTCAGAAGAACATGCTGAACGCCCTTACTTTTCAACTAGCGAACGCGTAATGAGTATTCCCCTTGGAGGGGAGGAGAAATAAAACAATGCCCAAACCACATCTTTGTAATAAAAAAAGTTATTACAAGAAAGGTCAAATGGTTCGCCATCGTGTAACGCGTCATCTGAACAGAGAAGTTATGGACAAAAGATATGGTTTGGGCATTGTTCTTCGAGAGATTCATCGAGAACAAGTTTTAAAACACCTCTGGAATACAGAATTAACAAAAATACCAGGAGGTGCTTACTGGGCTGAAGATCCTGACAATTGGAACTATGTTGAAATATATTGGATAAAGATGAAACGGAAAACCATTGC
>Ga0306866_1000282_pt1 | contig 17620 bp, 19 predicted proteins | sample AntRauTorckE5432_FD_190450 | JGI IMG/M metagenome (GOLD analysis project Ga0306866, IMG submission 190450) | Saline lake microbial communities from Rauer Islands, Antarctica - Metagenome Torckler E5 #432 (v2) (version 2) | ecosystem: Environmental > Aquatic > Non-marine Saline and Alkaline >...
GGTTGGTTCAAACTTTTGGACATGACTCACAACTTCAATATGTCGAGAAAAGTTCCGAGGTGTACCCAGCAGTGCAAGCGCTTTATAGCTCAAAATCACTTACGGTCATTGGCAAAGCGAATCAAGCTGCTGTCGAAGCAAAGTTCTCTTCCACCGCTGCGGTCCGTGCAATGGAGGCTCGTCTGGAGTTTCTGATAGGAGCCAAGTCGTGAAAAAGGTACTAGTCCTAGGAAGCACCGGAATGCTTGGATCTGCTGTCGTCGACGCACTCCAAGAGAAGGGGCACGAGGTTATTACGGCGTCGCGATCCACTGGCATGAAATTTGACGCAGTGACCTTGGACACTGAGAAACTCCTGACGGCGGCGAGCCTTCAAAAAGGTGACTTCGTCATCAACTGCGTCGGGTTGACAAAATCCAGAATCTACGAAGCCTCGATGGCGAGTAGGTCTATGGCCGTAAAACTAAATATCGACTTCCCCAACGAATTAGCAAGGGCAGCCGAAAAACTTGGAGTCAAGATTATTCAGGTGGCGACCGACTGCGTATTTCGTGGCCTAGCGGGCGGCTATAGCGAAGGTTCAGCCCACGACGCTCTCGATGTATACGGAAAGACCAAAAGCCTTGGTGAAACACCCTCGCCAAATGTTATGCACCTGCGGTGCTCGCTAATAGGTCCGGAAGTTGGAAGAAGCTCGTTGTTCTTTGAATGGGTTCGACAGCAGCCAGCCAATGCTCAAATCTATGGTTATACCAACCACCTCTGGAACGGACTGAGTTCGCGTGCCTTTGGCAAAGTGGTTTCCGGCATAATCAGCGAAGAGCTTTTTGAGTCCAGCGTTCAGCACTTGGTTCCATCAGATAAAGTCACAAAGGACGAGCTGGTTAGACTGGAGCTCTCCGCTCTTGGAAGGGATGACGTTCAGGTCACCTCGACCGAAGGCGAGCACCCGATTGACCGGACCCTGAGAACAGACCGCACTGGTTTCAATACGCAGTTGTTCTTGGCCGCGGGTTACAAGAAAATCCCTACAATTAGGGAAATGGTTCTGGAAGCATGCATGAAACTGCCAAACTAACTGTGTCTAAGGGGATTTATGGTGCGCAAAGTTAAAGATTCCACGGTAGTTATCACCGGTGGTACCGGTTCGTTTGGCTCGACGATGGCAAAGCACTTGCTTGCCCAGTCGGTTGGCGAGGTGCGAATTTTCAGTCGCGACGAAGCTAAGCAAGATGCCATGCGTCACACTATGGCAGACCCGAGGGTTAGGTTCTTCCTAGGCGACACTCGCGACCCAGAGTCGGTCGAGAGGGTCGTCCGAGGTACGGATTTAATTTTTCATGCTGCAGCTTTGAAGCAGGTGCCGTCGGCTGAGTTCTTCCCATTAGAGGCGGTAAAAACAAACATCAATGGCTCTGCCAATGTGCTTAGGTCCGCTATAGAGCATGGCGTAAAGGGAGTTGTTTGCCTCAGTACCGACAAGGCTGTCTATCCCATCAATGCGATGGGAATGACGAAAGCCCTAATGGAAAAAACCGCTCAGGCTTTCGCAAGAGATTACAGCGATTCTGACACAACTATTGCCACCACCCGCTATGGAAATGTCATGTATTCGCGTGGTTCTGTAATCCCACTTTTTATTTCCCAGATCCGCTCCGGCAAGCCAATAACGATTACCGACCCAGCCATGACTAGGTTCCTGATGTCCCTGGCGGAATCGGTAGATCTGGTGGAATATGCTTTTGAGAAAGCCGAGACTGGCGACCTCTATGTTCGCAAGGCGCCAGCCTCCACAATCGAAGTGCTAGCAAAGGCACTGGTTGAGCTTTTTGGTGGGGCAGATAATGAAGTCCAAACAATCGGATTCCGCCATGGGGAGAAGCTTTATGAATCTCTGCTCAGCACTGAAGAGAGAGCCAAGGCTGAGGACTTAGGTGACTACTTCCGGGTTCCATTGGACGCAAGAGGCCTGAATTATTCAGAATACTTTGAGGAGGGTGAGCCTAGACAGGCATCCCTTGAGTCCTACACATCCCACAACACGAAACAGTTAGATGTTGAGGGAGTAAAAGCTCTCCTTCTTACGATTCCAGAAGTACGTCAGGAGCTAGGGCTTTGAAGAAACTAAAAGTTGTCACAATCGTCGGAACTAGGCCGGAAATAATCCGTCTTTCAAGGCTTATTCCCAAGCTCGACGAATACACCGACCACATCTTTGTCCACACTGGCCAAAACAGCGACCCAAAGCTCAACGAAGTTTTCTTTGAAGACCTAGAACTGCGACAGCCTGACTATTTCCTAAACGTTGATACTTCGTCAATGGGCTCGGTCATGGGAGATGTTCTAAAAAAATCTGAGGAGGTTTTTCTAAAGGAAAAACCCGATGCGGTAATGATCTTGGGAGACACCAACTCTTCCATCGCTGCCATCGTCGCAGAGCGAATGCACATTCCCGTTTATCACATGGAGGCAGGCAACCGTTCTTTTGATAACAACGTTCCAGAGGAGCTCAACCGCAAGATGGTTGACCATGTTGCTAGCTTCAACCTCCCCTACAACGACTATTCGATGCGGAATCTTCTGGCCGAGGGTATTCACCCCAGGTTTATCCAGAAGACCGGATCTCCGATCCGAGAAATTTACAATCACTACAAAGCCAAGATTGCCGCGTCGACTGCAGTCGAAGATCTGGGCCTAACGCCCAATGGTTACTTCCTAGTCTCCATTCATAGGCAAGAAAATGTTGACTTGCCAGACAGGCTCGAGAAAGTGCTGAACTGCTTGATTGCAGTTCGTGACGAGTGGAAAATCCGAGTAATGGTCTCAACTCACCCAAGAACCAGAGCTCGTCTAAAGGCTTTTGACCCTAAAGGAATGGATGGCATTACTTTCCACGAGCCATTCGGATACTTGGATTACAATAAGCTTCAGCTGGATTCGAAATGCGTGATTTCAGACTCGGGAACCATAAGTGAGGAATCCTCATTGATGGGCTTTTCGGCGGTTACCCTCAGGGGTTCAATGGAGAGGCCCGAGGCCCTTGAGTCAGGTTCCATAATTATGACTGGATTGAATCCGGCCAATTTAATCCGATCAATTACACTCGAGTCTTCGGTTGACAGGGCCAACGTACTCCCCGAGGGATATGCGTCTGATGACTTCTCCTCACGGGTGCTGAAGTTCCTCCTCTCAACTGCCGGTGCCACCCGCGGTTGAAAAGTGCTATCTGTGGCGACCAAAGTTATCAACCTCCGACGGATACTTGGCAACCAACCCCGCGCTCGTCTATTTGCACCTCAAGGGTTCGGCGTAGCTGGGACCCGTAGAACTCAAGCAAGGGAGAGCAAAAACTGGTGTAAAACGGATCCATCTGAATTTTGGGCCCCGAAATTAAACGAGGTGGTTTTGATGCTCATTTTCCAAAGACTTTCGCACTTATTCTTTAGAGGCTCTTTGAGTTTTTGACCTTCATTATTTTGTTAGTTTTTATTGGTCCACTGTGCCGGACCTGTTACCTGAAATCGAACTATGTCAGTCCAGACTTAGACACAACAAGGAGAGCAATTTCAAATTCGTAGACTTCTCGACCTATGGCCCTAGAGAGAGGCTTTCCTGAACTACAAGAACCCACCGACAAATTCCTTGGATCCTCAAGATGTATTTGCTTTGACGGATACCTTTGCAGCAAGCTGATGCACGAAGGCGGGGGTGACCCGACGATTGCCACGAGAGTATTTACTTCCGAGCTACATAGATTAGAACAACCAAGACAGGGCGAAAGACGGGCCCGGCTTTGCCCACAACCAGACTGGTTGCAAATGTAGAGACCTTTTTTCTATCGTAAGACCGACCTCAGTCTGCTGAAATCGCTTATTTTCCGCCCGAACCAACCTTGGTGCCAGCTGGTAGATTGGGGTTCCAGTGAATAATTCCGCATTCGGTATACATAATGAATTAGTTACTGATCAAAGGCCGCTCAAAAATTCCTTCAAAGACTGAGAGAGAATAATGGCTGCAAATGTCATAATTTTGTCATACCCACAATCCCTGAAGTACTTCTAGTGCCCTCTTGACCGGAAGATTCAGTTGCCATGCAAAACTTGTAGCTAAAAATGCCATCTGTGGTAGCGTCAGTGCCCCAGCCCACCCATAAATCTAACGATTTAGTTATTTTGGTTATGGGCCTGAAGAGGTCTCACTCAAGCTCTGATTAGAGCTTCGGCTAGAAGAATTGCCTGATGTGCATCCGTAATCTCCGCCAAGGCCGTGGACTTCTCTCCGGTCTCAATAAACCTGCGAAACTCCAGCATCTGCTCTCCAAAGCCTGGCTTTAAAAAGGGGGGCATTGAAGTCGCGGAAAATTCTTGAATTAGTTTTGGCGAGTAAGTTCTTATTGGTCGTTCTTTTGACGGCTCGTTGACCTCCATTCCCTCGAAAAGTTTTCCAATTTCGATAGGGCTCAGCAAAAACCTTCGCCCTTCTGACTCTAAACATATTGAGAAATTGGAGGGAGAGTTCCAGGCTGCCTTGATAACTACTGAATCCCCCCTTGCTGACTCGGCTAGTAAGACGGCTCCCGAGGGCGAAGACTTGTGCCACTGTGGTTGCATTTTCGCCAGATTAACTGGACCAACGATGTAAGTCAGTAGATCCAGCATGTGGACAGAGTTTCCCAGCACCTGCCTAAAACCTATACTCCTGTCCTGGTTCATTACGTCAACAGCCTCCGGGATCTCAAGAGTGACGAGTACATTCTCAGATTCATCAACAAATCGCTTTGCAGCGGCTACTGAGGAGTAATGGCGCCGATTGTAACCAACGACTATGTTGCTAGTGTCCACCTTGAGCAGACCCATTAAGTCACTACTTTTCATGGCGACTGGTTTCTCGAGCAACGTAGGCCTCTGAGATTCAGCGGCGGCAACAGCGTAGTTGAAAGCGTTTTCGGCGGAAGCACATACGAGCAACGCATCCCAATTTCTAGACGCTAATAGCTCCATGGGGTCGTTGTAAACATGGGCGAAATCGTGCTTCTTCGCGAAAGCGATTGCTCGCTCGCTGCCCTCTCTGGCAGCAACGGCGGCCAAATCAAATCCCACGTGACGGGCGGCATCTGCATGATAATTCGCAATGTCCCCTGCACCCAAGAATGCCAGGCGCGGACCGCTCAAGACGCATTCCAATCTATGAAAAAACTGGGATGATTGCGGTTTACAGGAAGCTCCATCCACTCGTGGTTCTCAACCGCCCAGAGGCCTGCCAACATAGCAGAAGTAACTTCGGCGGAATCCGAGAACGAATCGGTAAGATATAAGTCTTCCTCCAGGGTACTAAAGATCTCTTCCCTCCAGTCCTGAATGTCTAAGTCGTGAGAAGACAAACGAAGTTTCTCGGTCACCGACCCGTGCCTAGTCACTGACGGAAACCTACTCACCTCATCAGTGTTTCTTACACTTATCGTCAAACCGTCTTCTCCTACTACGATTACGCCATTTCTGCAATAAGCGGTCACAGTCGCAGACACGCTGGACTGATTGTCAAAAATTACACTCAGCTTTCGGTTCCCCTCAAAATTCCACGTCAAGGTTCCGTCCCAAAAGAAAAGATCCTCTCGCCTCGGATTGATGCTCGCTTTGGATCCAGAGCCAATAACTGAAGTAGGCATTGAATGAAATAGCGCGCAGGCAAAATCCAGCCAGTGAATCCCATTAGTCGACATATCCAGGGCCCCCCCGTGGACAACTATGGTTGAGGGCGTAGATCCACAGTGCTCTTCGGCAAGTCGGTTAACAGCACCGACTATTCCGGAGTGCCGCATGCCAAAACCTACCATGATCCTAGCCCCAAAAACACGTTGTAGGGAGACCAGGTCTTGGCAGTTGGCGATTGAATCTGAGACAGGCTTCTCTAGATATATTCTCCGAACTCCTTTTTCGAGGAGTGCTTCTACAGTCGAGAAATGATCCGGGCCCAAATTAGAAACCACCGCAGTGGAGGTTGAATAGTTACCCCCTTGCGAGAAAAAATCTTCAATTGAGCCGAATGTCGCGACAGACCTACCGAATTCATTCTCAATAAGCTGGAGCTTGGCATGGTCTGTATCAATGGCTACGACGTTCGCATACCTATTTACGACGTAACGCAGATGGCCGTACCCGATTGAGCCCACGCCAACCACTATTGCATGGGTGGAATTATCTTTTGTGCTCTTCTTTATTTCACTGTCTAACATAAAGCACTTGACCCTCCGGTTATGTGTTGATAACACTGCAGAGATTGATGAAATTAGATTCATCTCTCGCGTAACAGCATCGTACATGGAGGCGCCCAATTTCACCAGTTGGGCCGGGACAAAATAGTGTCCTAAATTTGTCACTAGAGCTGAAGATGGCGTATACCCGATTATTAGGTCTGCCAATCATGGGATTCGCCTTGCGGCCCACCAGCCTAAGCAAAAAGATTATGAAGTACAGGTCTCAAAAAAACATAGGTTTCGCCTAACCAAAGCCCCTGCAAGATTACAGAAGCATTCTAGATACACTTCCGGGACCAACAAGCTGTCGAGCGGCCATTGTGCACTGATCAAAGTCCTCTTGAGAAGATTAACGTATGAAATGTAATCTGAGTTGGGTCTCCTCAAGCAGTTTTTCGATGCCCCTTTACTCACTCTTATCAGGAAGACCCTGATCGCAAGTCTTGGTAATGGCAATATCAAAAGTTGTTAGGTCCGAAGTTACACCGCACCCCAACTGCGATTCTGGAAAGTCGGGACGAAAGCCGGTAACCATCTCATCCCGATTTCCGAGGACTCGCCTGCGTGACATACGGCCTGAACCTCAGTCGCAAAATTCCTTACTCACGATCAAAAGCTATTTGTCCCGAGAATTCACCCAGTTCTGCCGACGGCGCCAAAAGGAGAGCGCCTACTTTTCCTTTGTTTTGATTGACCACATGCTTAACACCCTCGATGTCAAAATGGTAAATACAGACTACGCCCCCGAGAATGCTGCCAGCCCCAAGGTCAGGCCACCAACTAAGGAAAGATGCCCATGGTTGCGATTTATTTGCCGGTTCAGAATTATCATGCCTGCGATAAGAAATGAAATTTGAAGACTCTGGACAAAGAATAAACATAGGGACAAGGAACAGAGTCGTCGACGCAATAGTCGTCTACATCGGCTTACTCGATTGCTATCACCTAAGCTGCGCGACTACACTAACCACATCCTCGTCCACACTGGCCAAAACAGCGACCCCAAGCTCAACGAAGTGTTCTTTGAAGACCTAGAACTGCGACAGCCCGACTACTTCTTGAACGTTGACAGCTCGTCAATGGGCTCGGTTATGGGAGATGTTCTAAAAAAATCTGAAGAGGTCTTTTTAGAGGAAAAGCCAGACGCAGTTATGCTCCTGGGAGACACCCACTCTTCCATTGCTGCCATCGTGGCAGAACGAATGCATATTCCCGTTTATCACATGGAGGCAGGCAACCGTTCATTTGATAATAACGTGCCGGAAGAGCTCAACCACAAGATGGTTGACCACGTTGCAAGCTTCAACCTTCCCTACAACGACTACTCGATGAGGAATCTTTTGGCCGAGGGCATTCACCCGCGCTTTATCCAGAAAACCGGCTCTCCGATCCGCGAGATTTACGAGCACTACAAGGACAAGATTGCCGCATCAACTGCCGTCGCAGATCTGGGACTAAGTCCCGGCGGCTACTTTCTCGTTTCGGTACATAGACAGGAAAACGTAGACCCACCTGAGAGGCTTGCAAGGGTTCTAGACTGCCTAGTTGCAGTTCGTGACAAGTGGAACATCCGAGTAATGGTCTCAACTCACCCAAGAACCAGGGCTCGCCTAGAGGCTTTTGATAGGAAGGGCATGGATGGCATTGCTTTCCACGAGCCATTCGGCTATTGGCTTACAACAAGCTTCAACTGGGCTCGAAGTGCGTGATTTCGGGTTCGGGCACCGTAAGCGAAGAGTCCTCATTGATGGGCTTTTCAGCAGTTACGCTTCGAGACTCGATGGAGAGACCTGAAGCCCTTGAAGCTGGTTCCATAATCATGACGGGCCTCAACCCAGAAAACCTGGTGCGATCAATTGAGCAAGAGCTTTCTTTGGACCGCGCGATGTCATACCCCGAGGGATATGAGTCTCCGGCGTTTTCTATCAAAGTCCTCAGATTCTTTATCTCAACTTGCTCACTTGTTGGGGAATGGAAAGGCATCAGATAGGACTCCCCCAAGACATCATTTTTAATTTGAGAGCATAAAGACCTCCTAAACTGCAGTAACTCCATGCGATGAGCCTGGATGGTTGTATTACTTTGATTCAGAAAGGGTTTCACCGTGACAACTGAATTTATCCTAGGGACGGCTCAGCTAGTAAACGACTACGGAATTACAAGCTCTCGAGGTAGAAGCAGTAAAGATAGCGCAATTGAGTTACTGACTGCAGCAAGGTCATTTGGTATTTCATCTCTAGACTCATCGGATAATTACGGAAATAGCCTCGACGTAATTGGAGAATTTAACATCCTTGGAGACCCATTCGATGTAATTTCAAAATGGAGACTCGGTGGATCCCCAAACCAGCTGATGGACCAGGTAAAAGACATGGCCTCGAGGGCTAAGGTCCAGTCCTTGCTCGCGCTTCTCTCGCACGAGCCTTCAGACTTGCTCTCGGATCGCTTTCTGCCCTCACTCGAGGTACTTCAGGAGGCTCGTTCAATGGGTCTAGTTAAGAAACTGGGATTTAGCGTTTACTCGCATGCCGAATTACTGCGGCTCTTAGACAACTTTAGCGACATTGATATTTTGCAGATTCCGGCAAACCTACTCGACAGCGAACTCTTGAGATCGCCTGAATTATTGGAGTTAAGGAAATCGGGGACTCTGGTTCACGTACGTAGCATCTTTTTGCAGGGGCTCTTACTTGCCCCTGTGTCCTATGCAGGAGCGCTTGATGATCAGGCTGGATTCCAAGACGTTAGAAGGAAAATTGCAGAGTTAGCGGCATCATATGAGATCACGCCCGAGCAACTCGCAATTGAGAGCGTAAGTCAAGCCGGTTTGTGCGACGCCGTAATAATTGGAGTCGAGGGAGTTGACCAACTTAGGAAGGCCGTCGAGCCGTCAAATTCCGATCGCTTGGCTGTTGACGACATCCTAAGTGAGTTTGCGCATTACGGCAGGGGCCTAAAAACCGATCCTCGCCTCTGGGGTCTTAAATCTTAGACTCAACCAACTGAAGTACTTTCCTTAAAATCAACGCTTGCTTTTTAGCTGAAGATTTGTCCCAATAATTTGTCTTAAATTGCAGCAATTTAGGTTGAAGGTCCTCAGAAACAGGGCATAATCCCAATTTATACTTCTCTCTGTTGGTCTTTGAAATAAACTTTTCCCGACCAAGTAACTGCATCTCTTGGAACATGGGCTCTAGGTAAGTAAGTTTCCATGCAGAGTAAAAAGGGTCTCCACCGTGCTGCAAGAACATAGATCGAAATTCTGTCCAGCTTATTAAGTTTATGTTCAAAGCGGCGGCAAACGTCCAATAAGTGTTCGTAGAATTTTCAGGCGTTAGCTGTGGTGTCAAAATGTGCTCATAGCCTAGGACGGCGGACTCAAAGTACTTGCCTGCAGAAACTCGATAACCCACAAGTCTGTCTATGTTCTCTATTTGAGCAAGAGCAACGGCCGCGCATAGCTCCGGCATTCTATAATTCCACCCCATAGATACGTGCCTGGAGTAATTGGGGTCTTGTATGTCGTCTTTGGTAATTTTTGCCTTAGAAGCCGAAAGCCCCACATATCCTAAACTTTGAATTTTTCTGACTTTTTCCGCTAGCTCAAGGTTCTTGGTGATAAGCACTCCACCCTCACCACTTGTTAAATGCTTTGAGCTCTGCAGGCTATAGCTGGCGGCGTCGCCGAACGTTCCCACTATGCTGCCTTCGTGAGTTGCGAGATAGCACTCTGCATTATCTTCCAAAAGCCAGAGACCAGCTGACTTGGCAAATTTGGAAATAGAAGACAGATCTGGCCCAAGTCCATATAAGGCTACCGTGATAATTGCCTTGGTCTTCGATGTAACGGCCGCCTCTATAGAGTTTAGAGAAATTTGAAATGTGTCTTTGTCCACGTCAGCAAAAACAGGAGTGGCATTAGCCTGGAGAACTGCAAATGCCGTGGCGGACATTGTTAGAGGCGGCACTATAACTTCATCGCCAGGGCCTACTCCAAAAGCCTCCAATGCGGCGTGAAGCGTTGCGGTGCCGTTGGTAAAGGCTATTGCGTATGGAACCCCGAATTCCGAGGCGAAGCGTTCCTCAAATGCCCTTGTGAATTTGGACCCCGATGAAGAGCGAAAACCCGAATCCAACACCTGAGAGACGTACCGTCTTTCCTTACCGAATATTCTGTTGTTGCTATTAGTCAACGTCTTTTTCCAGAGAGGCAAGGTAACCTTCATTTCTTTCCGCGATGTTTTCGTTTATTGTTCGGATTCGGTCGTTGTTCTCAACTAGTTTAATGACTTCCATCCAACCGAAATTCCTATTCGGTGAAAAATGCTCGAACACCGCTCGCATGAACTGCAAATCCAAATCGTAATCGACAGTCCAACGAAGATCAGAGTAATTCTTCACAGAAGTCAGCTCGAATAGATTTTCCTTGTCTATGACCCTCTTTAGAAAAGGCGTGACGTGTTCTCTGTCAGACGTAAGAACCGCTTCGGTATTGGCTCTCTTGAGTGACTCAATAGTAAACACCTCTACGTCCATGCCTTCAGGAAAACTTGGCCTCATGGTGTTGGAAGCATATTGAAGATGTGGATTGTCAAGTAGCTGTGCAACTAATTGGTCTATTAGGAAAGGGTCCTTGAGGGGGTCGTCGGCTGTGATTCGCACAATTACATCCGCCCTTGCAATCTCAGCTGCCCCTAAAAACCTAGATAAAACATCATCGCGGCTTCCCCTGAAAACTTGTACCCCGGTGGCAAGTCCCCAATCCTCCAGGACATCGTCCTCTTCGAGAAGCGTGGTTGCCAACATAACTGAGTCGATATTCTGGCATCGAGACACTCTCGAATAAACCAAGTCAAGTAGGGTTGTTCCCGCAATTTCCTTTAGCGCCTTTCCGGGAAACCGCGTCGATCCCATGCGCACTTGAATTACCGCGACTACATTGCGCCTACTCGCCTTGTGCATTCTTGACTCTCCCTAAAATGTTAGAATGTTAGTAGCTTTCCACCGACAGAACTCGGATATTTTTTGGTCAATATTTTACTGATGGGATCGACCGGTCTTTTGGGTGTTTCCCTGAAAGAGCACTTAGAGTATGTGGGCTTTAATGTTGTTACCCTGTCCAGGACTGGTGAATCCAATCTAGAAGTAGACGCTGCCAACAAGAGTGATTTGTATGCTGCTCTGTCAGGTCAAAGTTTTGACTCAGTTATCAATCTCATTGGGCTCACAAGCGTGGAATTATGCGAGGAAAATCCTTCTTTAGCCCACCGAACAAACTGCGTACCCGTCGAAAACATAGTATCTTGGATTTCGAGTTGCTCCCCCCTCACGCACCTTGTGCACATCAGCACTGACCAGGTTTACGAGGGGATAGGGCCGCATGTGGAACCCGAAATCACACTCGTTAATACCTATGCGCAAACGAAATATACAGGAGAGATTGCGTCCGGGCGAATCTCGTCGACGGTCCTCAGAACAAATTTTGTTGGCAAGAGCAGAACTTCGGGTCGGGAAAGCCTGACCGATTGGCTATATGTTTCATTGGAGAGAGGGGAGAACATACAAGTATTGACAGATGTCTTATTCTCTCCCGTGTCCATTTCCACTCTTTGCTCAGTAATAACCCGTGTGCTGGACATGAAGCCAATCGGAACATTCAATTTGGGGTCTAGTGGTGGGATGAGCAAAGCAGATTTTGATTTTGAATTCGCACGGGCCCTTAGCCTTCCAGAGGAGCTAATGAGCCCAGTATCTGCGCGTGACGCGAAATTCTTTAGGGCGAAGCGACCTTTAGACATGAGGATGGATTCTTCCAAACTTGAGAAAGAACTGGGAATAAAACTTCCCAGTCTCCGCAACGAAATACGAAAGGTTGCACTGGAATATGAGCAAAAATAGCCCGAATGGCTTTTCGATTGAGTCAAAAAAAATTGGATTAGACGAGAGTACTTATTTCATTGCTGACATAGCAGCAAACCACGACGGCAATTTAGAGCGGGCTAAGGACTTGATACACGCGGCTGCCGAAGCAGGGGCCGATGCGGCCAAATTTCAGCATTTCCAAGCACACACTATTGTGAGTCAAGTCGGCTTCGACTCTCTTGGTGAAGAAACTGTTACACACCAATCGAACTGGAAAAAGTCAATTTCGGAAGTCTACGAGGACTCCAGTGTAAAGCTTGAGTGGTCAGAATCTCTGCGCGCCGCATGCGATGAAGCGGGTATTGCGTTTTTTACAACTCCCTACTCATTGGAACTTGCAGACGCAATGGACGCCTTCGTACCGGCATACAAAATTGGCTCAGGGGACATCACTTGGATTGAACTAATCGAGCACATTGCTACGAAGGGGAAGCCCTATATTTTGGCGACTGGCGCCTCGACGCTCGACGATGTTGTGCGCGCGGTAGATGCTGGCCTGGCGATAAATAGCAACTTTTGCCTAATGCAGTGCAATACAAATTACACCGGAGATTTAGAGAATCTAAAATATGTAAACCTCAACGTTTTGAAGACTTATCGGAACATGTTTCCCAATGTGCTTCTTGGGTTGAGTGATCACACTCCGGGCCATGCAACGGTTCTTGGAGCAATCGCATTGGGAGCTCGGATGGTTGAGAAGCACTTCACCGACGATACCTCTCGATCTGGACCAGACCACAAGTTTTCGATGGATCCGACGTCTTGGCGCGAGATGGTTATTCGCAGCCGCGAACTTGAAAACGCCCTGGGAGGAGGGGTGAAGCGGATTGAGTTAAACGAGTCAGCCACAAGCGTTGTACAGAGACGGTCGATAAGGGCGGGGCGTAAAATAGAGGCGGGAGCACAGCTGACTCGCGGCGATTTGGAAGTCCTGCGACCGTGCCCAGAAGGCTCATTGAACCCCCACGAACTTAGCCTCGTGCTGGGTAAAAAAATAAGAACTGGAATGCAACTCGGAGACCATTTGACATGGAAACACCTCGAATAGCTATTCTAATCCCTGCCTTCAATGAGGAAAGGACCGTAGGGGCTGTAATTACAGGTTCCCTTAGATTTGGAGATGTCTTCGTTTCAGATGACGGATCTACTGATTCCACATCTGACTCTTCTAGAGCTCACGGAGCGACGGTGATCTCCCAAGGTGCTAATTATGGATATAGTTCTGCTCTCAGCTTTGGTCTTGCTTTTCTCCTGGAGCAGGGGTACCAGCTAATCGTGACACTAGACGCCGACGGCCAGCACGACCCCTGTGACATCGCCCATTTCGTGAACGGACTCATGTCCGACTCGGACATAGTGGTTGGTAGACGACTTAAAAGAGCGAGGCTGATGGAAAAGATTTTTGGGCTCCTAACCGCTTCTCTTTCAAATGTGAGCGATCCCTTGTGCGGAATGAAAGGCTTCAGGGCCGAACTGCTTCAAGATAAAGGCGAATTGGAAACATACGAATCTGTGGGTACTGAGTTACTGGTGTATGCCATCGCTAAGCACTACAGAGTCACAACTGTTCCAATAATCGAAAGAAGTAGGGCAGACAGCCCTAGGTTTGCTAAAACTTTGGAGGCGAATGTTTTGATATCTTTGGCTCTAGCGAAAGGGTTCAGGAAATTCCTAGCATTTAGGTTCGGATGAAGGGTCCTGATGAAGGGCCACGACTTGCCTGGCAAGGCCGAGTCCCAAGGCGGGAAGGCCTTCCATCGACACTTTGATTCCTGCAAGAATTACTAAACTTTCGGGACATACGTCCTCACGCATGGATATCCTTACAACCAAGGGCTTTAGATCGAAAGGGCCTCTAGGTCCTTGCTTAGTGTTTGAAGCTCCACGTCCATAGGGTGATGATTATTTCCCATGAATAGAGAGTTGTCATGTACATAATCTGAGTTAGGCGACGAACCAATCGGGGCTGTCTTTAAATATTTCATGACAGTATTACGAGTAAAGTTTCCAGCGACCACAGGTCTCGACTGAACACCGAATTGATCCAAGATACGAACAAGCTCTGCTCTTCTACCGACTAGTCTTCCGGTAAGGGTAATGGCAAAACCGAACCAGGAACTAGATCCGGTCTCCTTTTGAGGCAACAGGTCAGGAAATTTCCTCATGAGATCAATGAACTTCACCCTTCAGTTAGGCCTCTCTATTGAGGCTCCAACTTCTGGGGTTCACTTCACATAGATTACGAGGCTGAAGTTGAGTTTGTTGAAGTAATTGAAAATACTGGAAACATGTCAATTACGGACCTTCGGGAGAGGCTAGAGGTAGCCGAATCCTTGGGGCAACTTCCAAAAGTGGTCATTCCGGTTCATTTCGCCGGACAGCCAGTTGATATGCCGGTGATTGCAGACCTTGGGAAGAAGTATGGTTTCAAAATCATCGAGGATGCGTCTCATGCTCTTGGTGCCACTTACGAAGGCGAGGCTGTGGGCAGTTGCCTTTATTCCGACATCACAGTATTTAGCTTCCACCCTGTAAAGATGATTACCACTGGAGAGGGTGGCGCCGCAACTACTAATTCCAAGAAAACGGCTGCGCAACTTCAGCGCATTCGCAGCCACGGAATCACCAGAGATCCGAACGTCATAGATATCCCATTCGAGGGTGATTGGTTCTATGACCAAATAGAAATAGGTTTCAACTATCGGATGACCGATCTTTATGCCGCTCTGGGCAGGTCTCAGCTCAAAAGGCTTGATGATTTTATCGAGCGCAGGCGGAAGGTTGCAGGGCAGTATTCTTCTTTGTTTGAAAACAGTACTCATGGGACCTTGGCTCAAGACCCTAAAGGCATGAGTTCGTGGCATTTGTTCGTAACGCTGATTGCACAGCCGAGTCAACGCAAATTGATTTTCGACAAATTGAGACAGGAGGGAATTCTAGTTAACGTGCCCTTCAGACCAATTTACCGGCAAGCTTTCTATGCAAAGATGGAAAAATACGACCCATCCGATTTCCCTGGTGCCGAGTCTTACTACGAGAGGGCGATATCACTGCCGATTTTTCCAGGTCTTACGAAGGAGAACGTAATCTCAATTTTTGCTCAGATGGAAGGCCAGGCAGGTTACCAAAATATCTTCTAGGGTTCCGCTGGCCAAAAATAGAATGGCTTCGACAGGGTGTGGTTTGCGTGTGCTTCTTGGGCTAAGGTTCGGTACTTCAGTGTACAAAGCCGTGAGGGAACACTAAGGGGTCTAATGGGTGAAACCCATGAAGAGGGACGTGCACTTTGGGCTCAGTGCTGATTGCGAAAGACGCAACTACAGCTATCGCATCTAGATACTATTTTTCTCGTCGCGATTATGAGCAGAGAGGCGTGAACGCCGACGTATTAGTAGTTTCCGATTATCACCTGTCATTTGGGGGCGCCCCTTGCGCACTGGCACCTAGAGACAGCTGCGAGTGTGGGAGAAATATACAAAGACCTAGAGGTGCACTCAGCTGGATTCAAAGTGGATTTGCGTTTGCTGTTCTGCACCATCATTTTGTTAGCTTCCCTAAGTCAAGTCGACCGAAGGTCATGCTGACTATCGTTGACAACAACAGAGGCCTATACTTCGCGTGAGTGGCAATTGTAGACACGAATAATGGTCCAAGTTATTGTTGAGTGTGTTGCTAAGAAACTGAACCCGCTTGACCGACTCAATGAGGGCTTTAAAGGTGTGCGCCAAATTACGTGTTGGTTGTGGCCAGAGTTCTTGCCCTTGGGGGCTGGTCAACGGTAGGCTCAGGCGTCATGGATGAAAACAAAGTGCGTCCATCCTCATTCTCGGAAGCTCTCCTTAGTTTCGAGACCATGGAACGCGAGCTGGGCCTATCAACTTGGTGTATCGATGGAATCATGGTTTGGAAACTGCTGCGATTTGAAGTTTTCGGATCCTACCTTGAGGCTCATGGGTTAAAAGATGTAGGCCATCCCGACTCGAAGCTGAAGCACTCCAAATTAAAAATACTTGCTCGAGTTGTCTCGAGACTTGTGTTCCGGAACCCCTTTCTAGATCGGCCAAAAAACGTCACGCGCATCGTGATGACGGTAAGCAGAAAACGGATGCACAAGGGGCGCTTTGCAGACCAAGTATCACTTAGGGCATGGGCGGGTAGCCTTGAAGCCAACAGCCTAGTTCTCGACGCTACTTCTCCGTCTAAACCCCACCAACTAAAAAATAAGCCGAATGGAGAGGTTTTGCTGGCCTTTGGGTGGCTGCTGGGGAGACTACGCAAGTTTCCGCTAAGCGAGGGTGACCTTCTTAAGATCAGAGAAGTTCAGAAAGTTCTGTCCGAGGACCTAAAAATAAGCGGGCATAGCCTAGAAAAATATCTGCCTCGTCGAGTCCAAAGCTTCTACGGTGGAACCAAGGCATACAGGGCATTATTCCGGCTTACAAGGCCAAAAGCCATTTACCTAGTCTGCAGTCATGACCATGAGGCAGCAATTTCGGCAGCCCAGGCTTTAGGAATTGAAACAGTGGAATTTCAGCACGGAATCATGGGTCGGGGCCATTTGGGCTACGACTTCAAGAACTGGAACGATGTTCCTTACTTTCCAGATCACATCATGGCTTGGGGTAAAGACTGGTTCAACACGACATCCTTTCCTAGTCGATGCAGAATTCATTTGGTCGGAGCGCCTCACATTGTTGAAGCCATTAATGAGGCGCGCATTAGAGTGCCAAGACAGCCCAAGACTTTGCTTGTCTTGTCTCAGGGAGATGTTCGCAAGAAGCTCTTGGCTTCAGTCATCGAATTCGCAAATCTTCGACCGGATTGGACCGTGAAGATTAGACCTCACCCAAGTGAAACAAGTGTCGATTTCATGGAAGAAATCCAAGTCATAGAGCCCAACAACTCAATATTTATAGAGGTTGATTCCTTACGGAGCCTAGCTGAGGCGACTAGCGAGGCCGCCGTGGTTTTTGGTTCGAGTTCAACCAGCATCTTTGAGGCCATCGAAGCCGGATGTCGTGCCGTAATTTTGTGGGATTCCGGGTTGTCGAGCTTCATTGACCACATGATTCAACGAGGAGAAGTGCAGAAAGTGTTGAGCGGTAGAGATTTGGCTGACAAAATTGACAACCTGCCACTGAGTTCAAGAGGCAAATACTTTGCCCCGGCAATCTATGATGTCGTTAACTTGGTGGAAGACTGACCCCTTCTAACTAATTCGACTTATCCATCAGGCGAGCACAGTGCGCCCACTTGAAGAGTTTTTTGAGCATCCAGGACCCCAAAAACGATTTGTCGCAATTCACGCTGTCCGTCTTGGGGAATTAACCCTTTTGGGCATATCAGCAGAACCTACTTGGGAATTCGCGCAGGCCTTAAATGTAACAAAAGTGTGGGGCGCGCGGCTAAGCATTGTTGGATGCATTGACGATACTTGGGGTTATT
>Ga0306866_1000285_pt1 | contig 17535 bp, 29 predicted proteins | sample AntRauTorckE5432_FD_190450 | JGI IMG/M metagenome (GOLD analysis project Ga0306866, IMG submission 190450) | Saline lake microbial communities from Rauer Islands, Antarctica - Metagenome Torckler E5 #432 (v2) (version 2) | ecosystem: Environmental > Aquatic > Non-marine Saline and Alkaline >...
CTTTGGACCTATCAGTCCAGAGGCTCTTGACCCGTGGCTTCCTCACGCTGATCTTTACATTTTCCCCAACGGGAGGTCTAAATATGAGTAAGAATTACTATTGGAAGTCCGAGAACTACAAAGTTCTTGACTATTGTGATATCCCCCAGGAGGTCACCTGGGAGGTGGAGGGGCGTCGTTACCTGAGCCGCGCCGTCAAAATTGAGAAGACCGAGGGGGGCGAACGCCTTACGTGTGTGGTAGGGACCGTCACCGCTCAGGAATACGAGAACTACCTCAAAGGAATCCTCTGCATTAGGGAGATGTACGAAGAGGTGCTGGCAGACCCTGTGTTTGTACACCTCTCAGGAGAAGAGGAATCGACCAGCCCGGTCGTGCTCAAAGATCTTGACCAGTCTTTGCCCGATAGCCCTGACATGGTGTTTGACCCCTGGTACCTCGACGAGTGACAGATCGACCACCAAATAACATGCCCTGTCCGAGATGCGGTACGCAGTTATTCCCTAACTCCTACTACCCCGATCAAATCCTGTGCGGACTTGGACCACATCCTTGGTTTGACTTCCCGTATGACTTCAATGCGTGTACGTTCCATATGCCCGCGAATGCTTTCGAGCAAGCCAACTTGGAATGGCAGAGGAACATGCGAGGCTCTTTGACCTTGACAGAGCCTGACTCAAAGGGTATCTTGTCTCTAGTTGCCACACGTGGTGCCTTGTACGTAACCTCAAGGGAGAGTTAGATGAAACATAGGCTTAGAGTTTGGTATAACATGTGGCTCGGCATCCGGTGGGGGGCCTACTTCACGATCCTCTGGCTCTCCTCCACCTATTACCTAAGGGCTTCTTACCCTCCTGAGACCGAGTATACTGGGGCTCTTATATCAAGTCCTGTTCATCCTCTTCTGCTTATATAGCTTCGGTGCTCTGCTTGCCTGTGTAGTATATGATTGGGAGAAGAAGATTGAGGAGAACGTGGTCAAGGGGGACTACATCAAAGCTACGGGAGGTGAGTTAACCGTGGCGTCTAACCCAAAGGGGCTTACCCCTGACGCAGAAGAAGACGTCACGCCGTAAAAAAAATAAATATGCGGAGCACTCCAAAGTTTCCGAGAACGCCCCGTACCTCCCGGTGAGGCGTTGCACTTCAAAGGCAAGGTACCGAACGTTCGACTTCGCAGAGGAGATTCGTCTTAAACTCGAAGACAAGTACCCCGACCGAAGACTCAAGACGTATTGGTGCTTTACCTGTCACAACCCTCACCACACCTCATTTCCCCAGGAACAAGATGAAGACGATTCAAGGTGACCTTCTACGTGATGCCGATCAATTCGACGTCATAGTCCACGGGTGCAATTGCTGGTGTAAGATGGGGGCGGGGATCGCTCGTCAGATCAAGAGAGCGTACCCGGAAGCCTTCGAGGCGGACTGCCAGACTGATAGAGGCGACCCAGGGAAGCTGGGGACGTTCTCTACGGCTCAGGTAGGAGACCTTACCCTCGTCAACGCGTACACGCAGTTCAACTGGGGTAAGGACCTACGCCTGGAAGCTCTCAGACAGTGCTTCAGGGCCCTCAAAGCCGAGTTCTCGGGCAAGCGTATAGCTTACCCCAAGATTGGCGCTGGATTAGCAGGAGGGGACTGGGACGTGATCTCCTCAATCATCAACGAAGAACTTGAGGGCGAAGACCACACGTACGTGGAATACGCCCCTTGAATCCGTAAAAGAATAGAGGTATAAAATGGGCCGTAGTTTAGCCGTATACTCAGGATTTGCACTTATCCTGAACTCCGAATCCTCAGAAGAGAGCCTGTTCAATGTGATCGCAGAAGAGATGGGAATCCCTCCCATCACCTTTGTACAGGAAGGGTATCGCCGTCACTTGAATTTAGAGGAGATTCCCATCTGGGACTATCCTAATTTCGACCACATCAAAGATCATAACGAACGTTGGGAACTACAGAAGAAGTACTATGCCGCCTGGAAAGAATCTCCTGACGGTGTTCTCGCGGCGTCCCTAAAGGCTCAGATCGATGATGCAATTCAAGCTAGCGGAGTCGTCGTAGCGTTTTATGGTTCAGACGAGTTCCGGTATCCCGTGCTGGTGTGGGAAGCATCCTACCACACGGCCTATTGGTCACCCTGCGACGTGGCAGACATGACCTCGGACCAAAAGGATGAAGCCTCGAAAGCTCTCCTCAAGGTAGCCGATATCTTGGGAATCACGGCTTACTATAAGGCTCAAGGTATGGATATTTATGATGACCTTGGGATGAGGGCTTGGGCGTCTTACTATTGACCTGTCTTAGAGGGCAAAAAAGAGCTTGACTCTACTAAGGTGTTAGGCTATATTACACGCATCCTGACGACAGCGAAGGGAAGCAGAGAGCGGTAGCACGCTCATCCGAGAGGAGACCTCCAAGCGTATGCCTTGAGTCCAAGAGAGCCTTTCAAATGCACCAAGAGATTGAAAGTCATGTTCTCGAATACTTTGCAGATGGTAAAGCCCACGGCTCTGATGAGGTCGTGGGCTTTTTGTTTGAGTTGTTCGATTACAAGCCCTCTCATGTGATGCTCACTGTTTTGAGGTTACGTTCTGAGGGGTATTTGGTCAGGACGACTCACAGGAAGTTGACCCTGGCCAGATGAGGCTCCCCTTTATATAGTCTTTATGCTTACCTCTAGGTGAGGGGTTTTTCCCTTTGTTTCACTCTATTTAACACTGAGGTTCCTCCAATGGATAACGTCCCTAGAATGCCCTCTCGCTATCTCACCATGTACTTTGAAGAGACTGAGCTTCAACCCACGACGTATCGTGTCAAGTCTCCCGCAGGCGTCCCTCACCAGATCCCCACCGAGGTTGTACTGGAGCACATCGCCCAGACTAGCGGGCGCGAGCTTAAGCAAATTGAAGACATCATTCGCAAGATTGACTACGCCAACGGCGACCTGCACGACTTCCTTGAGCATCTTGCAAAGGCTATTGCGCACGGCTACGAGGATGACGGCGGGATGATGCACAGGGGCTCTCAAGACCTGCGCAACCAGCTTGTCAAGCTCGCCTACGAGAATAAAGAGATCCGCTCCAAGCTCATGCCTATCATCGCTCATGGATTTGACGTAGGATTTGACGACGACTACGACTTTGAAGGTGGCCGGGGATATGCTGGAGACCCCAACCGTGGGCCAGACATGGACGCGCTGCTTGAGCCCTATATGCGCGGTGTAAAGTCCCTCAAGAGGACGTACGGACGTAACGGCAAGTTCACTCACGATCATGACGTTGACGCAGATGAGGGCGGTATGATGTTGTTCCTGTCGGTACAACTCACGTTGGACAAGCCTGTCGCCCCCGACCAACGGTCCTGGGACGCCTTGGAAAAAGAGCTTAAAAAGCACTTCCGCAATTTACCCAACATTGAACTGAATGCAGAAAGTGGCGACGCCTCCTATGGCCCTACCAAAGACATCTCTCTCTACATTCCTGTTGCGTGAACTCACTTACTTTTGACATTAGGAATTCCTAATGTCAAACAGTAAAAATCTACATGACCATCTTGTCAAGCTTGGGCACGTCAGTCCTGAGCTTCGCCCCCACCTTACCCCTGTTCTAGATACGCTCACCCGTGAAGCGAGTGGCAAGGTCGAGGTCGAGCATACGGGTAAAGATGAGTGTGTGATTGAATGCGCCCTCAAGGTTACTGAAGGTAACCGTCTCTCGTATTACCAAGACCTTGCGAAGGGATCTTTGGTTTCGTCTGCCAAAGAGGTTCATGCTGTTATGAAGAAGCACTCTGGCAGCGACTTCGCGTCCATCTACGCCCCAGGCAGCGACCCCAGGCTTATTTCCCGTGGTGGACACCTTTACCTCGCCCTTTCTGTTGAGATACGGGGCATTAGCGCGCAAGAGGCGGAGAAGTGGCTCACGAAGCACACGAATTTCCGCATTACCTTGTATGCTTAATCCAAAAAGGGCTTGACACCTCCGAAAGTGGGTGTTACCTTGTTTAGGCAATGGAGGGTTGCCCCCTCCCAGTCCGGGTCGAGAACCCCGGAGGGATACACAACGTCGCGAGTTGTATCAAAAAGCGTTCCCCTTGTCAGGGTCATGATGGGTCGGACACAGACCCGTACTCATAGCCGATGGAGCCATTAGTACCTCGCGTTAAGTGAGGGAGGCACCGAAGTTGGTCTGGGAAGTGTCGCTTGCTCGTGTGGACCAACTGGCAGAGTCATACAGAAGTATTTGTGTGGGTTCGAATCCCACCGCGAGCCGTAACGTACTAAAGACAACGGAGGACTTAGATGTCAAAACATGCAGAAAATACCAAACTCGTGCGAAAACTTCTCCAAATCATTTCGAGCGTCCCCGATGACATGTCCTACGAAGAGGCTTGGGACGAGGCCAGCTTGAGTTTTGCCAAGGGGCGATGCCTACTACCCCTCAGCGTACATCCGGGCTTCTTTGACCCTGATAGACTCCCTTTGGATTTCGACTATGAGACAGGTTGTAACTCCGTCCAGGAAGGTTTGATAGCTCTTTTACCCGCCTTACAGTCTAAGGAGGTCTTGGACATTCCAGAAGTCCAATTTGAGGAGGTACTGGCCGGGAAGATCCTGCGGATCACGGTCCACGTCGACGCGCCTCTCACCCCACAGGAGGTAGGGTATCTTGAGTACAACCTCAAGAGGCTTCCCACAGGGAAGGTGCGATACTACTGTGAAGGGGAGTACGACATTCTGATTGACTCCGATTCGGAGTAATTTAACCTTGATTTACATGGGAGAACTTAGATGACAGTTCAAGAGTTGATTGACGAGCTACTTAACCACGACCCTGACGCGAAGGTTATCCTTCAGAAGGACGCTGAGGGTAACGGGTACAGTCCTCTTGTAGGAGCCGAAGAGTGTGCCTACCTCGCTACGACCACATGGTCGGGTGAAGTGTTCCACCCAGGCGAATGTCCTGAGGAGAACAGCGAACAGGCCGTCGTCTTGTGGCCCACGAATTAAGAGAAGGTAGATGCAAAGATTTCCAAAGCCTAGCAGAAACGCAGCGTTCATCACGAACCTCACGACTGCTCTACCTTGGATGATACAAGAGTCTATCTTGGCGGTAAGAGACGGTGTGGACAAGCTGACGGGTCACAGGCAATCGTATTTGCTTGACCTTATCACAGGACCCATCCTGTTCGCTTCTGTAGCCGTGTCTTATGCTGTGGTAGCTATTCCGGTGACGCTGATTGTAGTGCCCGTGGTCATTCTAAGCCACCTCTGGAAGAATAGGTGAAGGTATGGGAAGTGTGCGGATTGAGATTAGAGAATCCTTGCTCAAGATCATGAGTCTACTGGCGGCGGAGAGAGGGGAAAACCTTGATACTCCTGCCAAGTTGAAAAATTTACAGGAAGAGGGTTCTGTCGTGCTCTTCCGGCTGGTTTTCCTTCTCGTGGTAGAGCATCACGGCCTTCTGTACAAATCTGACCCGTCAGAAGGGACCTTGACGCAAGCTATCCTTTCAGGTCAAACGCACCAGCTAGGTCCCAGGGTGAGTTCGCTTGTTGAGGCTCTTCAACACAACAGTGATAGGAACCTTGCATTCAAGGGCGGGTCTATCTTCACGACTGGCGTGGGACATGACACGTCTGCGTCTAGACAAGGGGAGTGGGGGGAAGCTTTGGGGCAGGCTGGTTCGGCTGTACTGACCTTGTTGGTACAGTACGGCGAAGGGAGGACCCAGCGTATCCTGGGTGACATTTACGAGGAGACCCTGGCATATATCCCCAAGTGGGAAGAGGGTGTGGTTTCGCTTGGGTCTGACATCAAGCGTCATGACACGCGTAGTGAACTGGGCGCTCATTACACTCCGGCAGAGATCGTCACTGAGATCGTACGGCCCGCGCTTGGGCGTCTGTTCGCACGGTGCTGGGAGTCCTCTGACGGTGACCCTACCAAGTATGTCGAAGCCCTCTTCGAGCTTGATGTCTGCGATCCGGCTATGGGAACGGCACACTTCTTGACTGAGGCCGTCACTGAGATCGCCCGTGAAATTGTATGGGCTCGAATCCACGGAACCCCACGACCTTCTGAATGGCATGAGCCCATGCTCCATCCTAACCCTGTGGGACCTTCCTTAGAAGAGCATTCGCCTGCTAACCGCACGGATGATTCTTCATTCGCTTTGGTAGGGGTTGAATCTTACGGAGGAAAGGGGTCAGCGGAAGCGTTTGATCGGGCGGTCAAGCTGGTATCGTCCGAGGTTGCTCGGAGATGCGTCTACGGCGTCGACGTGAACCCTATGTCGTGTGAGCTTGGCAAGCTGTCCCTGTGGCTTGTGACGGCGTTTGGGGACTCTCTGGAGCCGCTATCCTTTCTTGAGGACAACTTCAAGTGCGGTAATAGCCTTTTTGGGGTCACCTCCGATCAAGCTCGGCTCATAATCAAAGACCGTCTAGGGGTCACGCTACCACGTAACTCGTCTGTACTGAGGTGGGCACATGACTTGGCAGTTCTTCTGGCCCTCTTTAATGTCAAACGTAAAGACGAAGGCGTTCGATCGCTGGTCGAGGAGTTGAACAGGTACGGGGCTGACCTTCCCGAAGAGGCCGCCTACTCTAGCCATCCTGTTTGGGGCCGGATTCTCGGGGCACCTCGCGGTCTAAGAGGGTTGCTAGCGCAAGGTGAGGATAACTTGTGCGTACAGGACGCACAAGTTATCCGGTCCATTGTGCAAGCCGCTCAGTGTATTGAATTGGGGACTCATCTCAATTCCCCTCTACACTGGCACCTTGACTTTCCGCATGTATTTTCCAAGGGAGGATTCGACGCGGTGCTTGCCAACCCTCCGTTTGTAGGAGACCGCAAACTAAAAGGTTCAGTAGGAGAGAAAGGGGTTGACTACTTAAAGGGAACCTATTCCAACGGCGTTGTTCTTGACTTGACGGGATACTTCTTCTGGAGGTTTGACGATCTGGTCAATGAACATGGCGTATTCTCAACCCTGGGTTCAAACACAATGGCTCAGGCAAAGAACAGGCGCGGCGGTCTTCTACCTTTAATCTCGGGGGAGTCCCCTAAATTCGTCATAGTACGATCCAGGCGTAGTGAGAAATGGCCCGGTGAGGCTTCGGTGTACATCTGCATGATCCTTGCGGTCAGGGAAAAGGGGCTCCTATGACCAAGTTCATGAGGTGGGAAGGGAAAACTCTTCTCAAGGATGTTGCGGAAGATAAAATATCAAGCTATCTTGACGCTTATCCTGATATAAAACTAAAGCCTTTGCCTAGCATGAGCGAAGGCTTGGTATACCAGGGTGTTCTTCAGCGAGGCGACTTCTCTCTTCAAGGGTCCCTGGAAGATGTTCCTCTTCGGGAACGAAGCTCCCTTCGGGCTCACGTGAATAATAAATCCTTGCAACAGAACCCCAGTCCAAAGTCAAATAGAATCGTCATTGACTTTTTTGATGACTTGGTAAAGGCAGGGCTGGACTCACTGGACCCTACAGCCTTAACGACCTCCTCAGAAGCTCAGTTAGAGTGGTTGCAAGTTAATAGGCCCTATCTCCTTAATCAATTGAAGACAGTTCCTGCGGGAAGCTATTCGAAGGCCCTATCTCTTGAGGGCTTTCGTAAGAGCCTTCCTCAAAACTCCGACAATGGTATGGATAGAGAATACTGGTGGCGTCACCTCAGACCCAGGGTAGGGTTGAGATCACGATGGAAAGGGCTTGATTTCGTGACCGTCTTCGGTCGGGTATCAAAGGTTTGGGCTCTTGCAAGGGTCTTAAAGTTAGATCCCACAACGGGTTTAACTATCTGCCCCACAAGCTCGCTTAATGTCTCTCCGAACCAGAGCCTTGCGTTTTTCGGAACTCTTAGTTCGTTTTTGTTTGAAGCGCACGTAAGAAGAGAATCTTCAACGCTGAACACATCGCTAAGTGTGTCTCCCACGGATTCAATACCTACCTTCCCGGTACCCTGGAAACCTACCTGGGACAGCACAGAGGGTCGACCTACGATCACGCAGGTTCCCGCCAAAACAGAGCAGAACCTCGGGTACATTACGGATCGCATTCTTGAGCACCGGCAGTCTATTCTTGACGATCCTCAAAGTCACGGGGTCCCCGACGACAAGGTGAACAGTCAGTGGGGGCCGACCAAGCTATACAATATGTATGACGATCCCGATCAGAGCTTCGACTCAATCGAGACGCTTCGGGCGCTGCACGAGGAGCTTCTGGAGAGGGTCCTCGATGAGTATGGGTGGGATGACCTCGTGCCCGACATCGAGTGGGGTTTCGACACACCCTGGCTTGACAGGACGTCTCGATACGTGCCCGATTTGAAGACGCGCCGCGCGCTGTTTGGTCGCCTCGAGACCCTCAACGAGGAGCGCTACGAAGAAGAGATTCAGATGATCCTTGACAATCGTTAACAAGATGTTAGAGTGTCTGACGTGAGGATATACATTTCCAAGGAAGTGCGCATGACCTATACAGAAGAGGAAGTAGCAGGGCTACAACATCTAGCCTCGCTACGAGAAGACCCGATCTTCGAGCAGATTTTTCAGGCGTACGTCAAGAGACAACGCTTTCGAGAGCCCGAGATTGAGACAGCCCTTCTCCACCTCTCCTACTTCGTGGCAGACGACCTTCTCTTTGGTGAATTGCTGGAGAAGGTCTTACGTACGCGTGACCGGAACGCCCTATTCGGGTTCTACAGGGCAAAAACACCCCTGGACGATGAGGTAGTCCAACGCTTGAGGGCTTACGGTGTGATGCTCCAAAACGGGAGCCTGAACCCGTACTTCAAACCCTACCTTGAGTTGCACGGGTCCCTCTAAGCCTACTGGGGAATGGCGGAATTGGTATACGCTGGCGACGCAGCAAATCGTCATGTCTTCGGCCCGAAGGCAGTGCAGGTTCGAGCCCTGCTTCCCCAATCACATAAAGACCCTGCGGAGTCTCCGTGACATCACTCTTACAACAAGCAACCTCCAGGCTACACGCCGTGTTTGCCCTGTCGAGCCTCATAGATTATGAGGCTCTTCGGGGCTTGACCTTTGAACTCGACTACCTTAAGGTTGAGGAGCGTGAAGGGATTCAGTTATGGCAACACCCTTCGACGGGACACCCGATCTTTCTCCTTGAAGACTTTGAAGGTCAACCTCTCTATTTGTCGGGTATAATGCCCCTCTAAGGACCTCACAATGGCGCTCTCGTTAGGTTACAAGGTGTATTTCTTTCTGGTCTCTACGGAGCCCCTGTCCTATTACGAGTATGAGTGGGCTGGACACAACATCCTGATCAGGGAACCCGATTGCATGATATGCAATGCTCAAAAGTTTTCGACGGGGTGGCATAGAGGTTGGAAAGCCTTTTACGATGTTCTTCAACAGGACGAGGTGGTCGAGGTGTGTAAGGAGCACTGGGCGGAGTGTCCCTATCGTGGGCAATGGACCCTCGCTCAAGACTCTACAGGAGGGGAACTCACCCCAAGCTCTTCGGGCCGTCTAAGCGAGGGGTGACTTTATGGCGTTCAAGGTTACCTCTGAAGGCCCTGAAATGATACAACCCACAAAAAAAGAGTTGAGGCTTGCCCTGGGGATCGCTTTCTGGACAGCCCTCTCGATGACCTTTGTACTCATCGCACTAATACTGGAGATTTCATGACACACGTAAACTTCCCTACCTCATCCGGCCTTAAAGTCAACAGGATGCCTATCGTTATGGGGGACTACACAAAGCTACCTAAAAGCCTTCACGGGTATATCCCTCTCATTGAGGCGTGCAGCTTCGAGAAGGGCTCTGTCGTTTATCTGACGGTCGACGAATCGAAAGTGATACCTGACACCACACAAAGACGTGGCGGCGTGCATACGGAAGGTTTCAACCCTTCTGGACGGGATAGGTCCTCTTGGGGAGGTGGCACCTGGGGAGGTTCGAAGGGTTTGTACATGGCCTCCACGGACGGAGCGTGTAGGATCTGGGAGCATACCACCTATGACGTGAACGAACACGGGGCGGTGAACGAAGACCTTGCAGGGGTTCCCTCTTTTCAGTGTGAACCCTCAGTGCTGTACTGGATGACGGACGCTACTCCTCATGAGGCTCTGCCCTCCAAAGGACCGAGACAGTTTTTCCGTCTCGTGTCAGAGGATGTAAGCGTTTGGTTTGACCGGCACAACACGGAGAACCCACTAGGGGTACAGCCGGGAGCGCGAAGGATTTCTGAGAATAAGTTTGACAAATGACGCTTGAGTCTGTTAGTCTGGCCTACCAAAAGAAAGGAGTTACTATGGATTACGCGTACATGACACACATCTTGAGGGTTCTACGCAGACGGAACCTTGACCTTGACAGCTTTGCGACGGTCAAAGACTTCGAGGACAGCCGTAACGACCTCTACGATCAGGTCTCGTCGAGTTGGAGAAGCCTCACCTCCAAGCAGAAAGAGTACGTTGAGGATACGGCGTATGACCTGGGACTCTTGACGGACTTCGAGGACCTGAGCACGTGGAAGGTTTCCAACCCTGTGCTTCTCAAGACCGCTGTGAAGTCTTACCTTGACGGTGACTATGTTGAAGCGTTGAAGCTCATGCGCCGTGTCGAAGGCGGCGAGAACAGGATGATCCGACAGGGATTCTTGCTGGCACTCTGGGATAAGCTTGGCACTCTGGGTCTAGCCTCGGAGTGGGATCAGGTGTGCCGTTCGGGTGGTCTCAACCCCAACAGGCTTCGTCTGGAGTTCCACGCCGCTAAGTTTCACTTGACTTGAAGGTTCAGGCGGGTTAGAGTTGCCCTTGTCGCGCTTAACCCAGTCAGAGTAAGGCAAATGAAGACCGAGATCCAAGACACATACTACTTGCTCCAGAGGTATGGCAACCTGGGGCAGTTTGAGGCGATGAACGATCTCCTCTCCACGGTCCCTTGCAACAGGTCATGCCTGTTGCCTCTCTCCGCGTTGAGAATCACTGAGCCTTTCAAAGAGCACCTTCCTCACTGGGAGCTACTGCTTGAAGAGGTGCGGGATGCTGTCCCTATGTCAAGACATAACCTCTTGAAAGGTCTGGTCAAGCCCCCGAACATAAACACACAAGAAGAGGTATGATGATGAAGGCAGAGGTAGTTTTAGGAGCCCAGTGGGGCGATGAGGGTAAGGGCAAGATCGTTGACCTCCTGGCAAACGACGTTGATGTCGTGGTGCGCTTCCAGGGAGGTAACAACGCGGGACATACGCTCGTCGTCGAAAAGAACGGCGTACCTGTCAAGACGGTTCTCCACCTCATCCCTAGCGGCATCTTGCATCCCGACAAGATCTGCGTGATCGCGTCAGGCGTTGTTCTTGACCCGCTGGTACTGTTGGGAGAGGTCACGGTTCTCCGTGCAACCGGCGTCCCCTGTGAACCCGAACAGTTGCTCATCTCGACGGAAGCCTCTGTGATCATGCCTTACCACGTCGCGCTCGACAAGGCGCGTGAGTTGGACAAGGGTTCAGAGAAGATCGGTACCACGGGTCGAGGCATTGGCCCTTGCTATGAGGACAAGGCTGCACGTAAGGCCATCCTGGCACGGGACCTACTTGACCGGGAGGTCCTGAGCGCCAAGATAGAAGCGAACTTGCGCGAAAAGAATGTACTCCTCACCTACTACGGTCAGGATACGTTTGAGGCGGATGCCATGCTGGAAGAGCACCTTGCGTTGGGTGAGGCGCTACGGCCCTACATCACTAACGCTGACCTTTACGTGCATGAGGCCATGCAGGGCGGTAAGAAGGTTCTCTTCGAGGGTGCGCAAGGTAGCCTGTTGGACGTGGGCATGGGGACTTACCCTTTCGTGACCTCAAGCCACACCACATCAGGAGGCGTGTGCGTCTCTACGGGGATTCCTCCCTCGGCACTGGGCCGGATTTACGGCGTCGCCAAGGCGTACGCAACCCGAGTGGGTTCAGGCCCCTTCCCCACGGAGCTTACAGGCGAAGTGGGTGAGTTCCTGCAAGAGAACGGCCATGAGTTCGGCAGCACTACGGGCCGCCCTCGACGTTGCGGGTGGATTGACCTCCCCGCCCTCAAGTACGCCATCCGTGTTAGCGGTATCACGGACATCGTGATGACCAAGCTAGACGTGCTTTCCGGCTTGACATCCCTCAAGGTGTGTGTAGGATACCAGGACCCTTCAGGTGCCTTACATGAGGAGCCTCCGCGCGACGGCCTCCTGTGGTCGACGTTCACTCCCGTCTACAAGACCTTTGACGGGTGGGAAGAAGACATCACGAAGGTCAAGTGTTTTGAGGACCTTCCTGTGACCGCACAAGAGTACGTCAACTTCGTGTCTACGTTCACGAACACAAACGTGTCTATGGTCTCGGTAGGGCCGGAACGTCTCGCGACCTTTGAGAAGGGTTGAACCGAAGCCTGGAGAATTTGATATGGGTAGAGAGATACGCAGAGTTCCCCTGGGATGGGAACATCCTACATTTCAACACAGAACCCGTCGCGGTCGCCTGGAGACGAGGTTTCAGCCCAAGCTAGACTTTTCCTACGCTACGGCTCTAAGCGAGTGGGAGGAAGGGCGTGAGCGGTGGGTCAACGGGCAAGACCCGGACCGAGCCGCACATACCGACATGTCTTATGCGGAGTGGGCGGGTCCAGCCCCTGACCCCTCGTTTTACATGCCTGAGTTTGAGGAGCCCTGTAATGGGTGGGTCGTGTACGAGACCGTTTCGGAAGGGACTCCCGTATCTCCTGTCTTTGAACACGCGGAAGACCTAATCGAGTATCTGGTAGCGAAGGGAGACTTCTGGGACCAAGACAGACGTGCAAGAGGCGTCAGATCAGATTGGTGTCAACCTTGGGGCAGGGAAGCTGCCACCGACTTCGCCAAAAGAGGGGGTTGGGCGCCAACCTTCGTCATTAGCACTTGAAATAATATTAGACCCAGAGAGGTTGATTGAGAGTGAGGTCTTTTTCACTAAAGCCCTTATAAACACAAATACCTATATAAAAAGTCGGGATTTAGGTCCTGAGTAAGCCTGTATAGCTCAATTGGCTAGAGCACGCGGCGCATAACTGCGAGGTTGGTGGTTCGATCCCACCTACAGGTACTAGAGGAGGCGTAGGGCCGCGATCTCTTGACGAGTAGCATTCCCGGCGCGGGAGGACGCGCTTGAACGGAGGCAGGGTTCATATAGACGGTAGACCTTAATATGTCGGTGACCCCGGACCGATATCCTCTTTAAGCCGAAGTGGCGGAACTGGTAGACGCGGCAGATTCAAAATCTGTTGTCTTAGGACGTGAGGGTTCGATTCCCTCTTTCGGTATTACCCCAGGGATAACGTCGTGCAAACGACGGACAGAGGGTTTTAATAAAGTCAATGACTTCTATCCCTGTAGTCAGAGACTGGAGGCGTTTGCTCTTGGCAGGCTATGTCTTATCCCGTTCTATATTAAGCGGGAGGATCTGAAAAGGGTAGAGGCTTTTAGGTGCGTAGCTCAACTGGATAGAGCCTCGGGTGGAAAGCCCGAGAGATGAGGGTTCGATTCCCTCCGTATCGGTTCAAAAAAGTTTTCAAAAAGACGAAGCTCACGGGTATTATAGGTGTAAGAGGGAAGGCAATCAGCCCCTTCGACCCGATGACCCGAACAGGAGAAGCAGCCATGACCGAGCATACCACGAGCACATTCGAGAAGCTGGTCCGAGAGTACGACGCCGCCCTCGAGGCTGGCGACGACACGAGCATGAGCGCGCTCGGCGAGCAGCTCGCCGACCTCGACGAGGGCTGGTGGTTCCAGGTCGCTTCGCCGCCTGGAGAGCCCGTGCCTCCCGGCGTCAGCCCCTACTCGGCCTGGGACGGCTGGGGCTGATGCCCGCCTCGAAGTGCGGCTTCGAGGCTGACGATGCCTGTACCAAAGCCTATGTTGTGTATTCGACTGGGGACACGTTCCAGCAATCAGAAGACCACGTGTCTGTTATCGGAGTGGTAGAGACGGCAGAAGAAGCCAACGCTCTGGTAAAGGCAGTCTGGGCTCACGTAGGGACTCACTCATCTAGTGCGTTACAGCTCAACGGTGAGGACTACTACGTGGCCTATTACTTCGGAAGCGTGGACGAGATCGCCTATGAGAACTTCGGCCTGTGAGGTATTCGGTGTATGTACACGTATGGACCAAGCTGGGGGTGCTCCGAAAGGAAGTACCCTTTGATATAGAGGATGCGTGGGACTTTCAGGGGGTGACCTACTATGCCCCCGAAGTCCTCGCCCTCCACAGGGTAAAAGGGTGTGTAAAAGCGGGTCTGAAGTACGCTCCTAATCCCTACTTCGGGCCGAAGGCTCATCAGTTCAACTTACCTGCGTCTTGTGCAGGCGGGTACGTCGTGTATTGCGTCTACACGGACTACAGCACCTTTGAAGGACATGAGGGCCTGTTAGACGTCCAAGACGTTCTAGAGACCAAAGAGGAGGCTCTACAGCTTATCAAAGCTCTGGAAGCGCACAGGGACACAGGGTCTTGTTTCAAGATGACGTGGAAAGGCAAAGACTACAGGCCAAATTACTGTGGTGACATCCAACAAATCGGATACCAATACCTTGAGGTGACGTGAATATAAGGCCCCCCCCTTGAGTTCAATCACTGCCCTCGCGGGTTTACTACATCATGAGGAATGACATGCTTGATAACGATTGCATTTTAAACGAGGTTCTGGTTTCTGTCTGGATGAAGTGGGGCATGGCCCTTACGTCCGACCAAGCCACAGAGGTCTTTGAGCCTGATACGCTCAAGGTCGCGGCTACCCTGGGGATGAATAACAGGCTCTCCGAGAAGTTAATCCTTGACGACCTGTCCGAGTGGGTGGTAGGGTGCAAGTCTCCAGAGATTGAAGAGGTCGAGGAAGACCCCGAGTGTCTGGAATACTTCGTAACCGCGCTGCTTTACATGGCCGAAGATGCAGGCGTCTTCGTTCACAACTAAAAGGACCTAGAATGAAGACGATGCAGGACGTAGAGAATCACATCAAGGCGAGCATTGAAGACTTCCTGACACGCCCCGGCATGTTCGGAGGAAAGGTGGCCGTTGAGATGCTGGTCTACAGCTACATTGGTATGCTGGTAGAGGTCAGGCACCCCGATTACTCTCCCAAGAAAAAGAGAGAGCTTAACTGGGGACCCATGCAACGTCTACTGACCGAGAAGCACGGTCAGTCTAGCTACCCTGTGTCGTCTTACTCTACAACTATGGCAGAGTTCGTCGAGGACCTCAGAGAGATTCGTGACAGGTCCTACGCTCTTATTGAGAAGGGCCTTGACGATTTTGAAGAGAGTTCGGACGACTAAGCTGCTTCGGTCGGGACGCCCTGTGGAGGGCAAGGGGATTGCAAATCCCTTGGGGGTAACTCCGTAGCTGGTTCGACTCCAGCCCCGACCTTTAAATTTAACCTGAGGTTGTCATGTCAGTGCCTAAACAGTTGATCTTAGTTCTGGCCATCTATGCTACCCTGGGACTATTTATGCTATTGGTAGTGAGCGCCATGCAACAAAAGATGGCACAGTATCCTGCCCGACCTACCTGGGATAAATCTCTACTCAGCACTGAAACCTGTCCCTGCCCGCCCCCAGACAAAGATACACATACAATCCCTCGTCAATTGCGCCCATAGCCGCCGCCTCTTTAAGACGCGCGCACTCTCTCCTACGCTTCTCAGTACACCAGGGGTCCTCTTCTAGGGGCTCGGCAGGTGAAACGTCTTCAGCGGCTATTTCAGGCGAATCAGGGGTGCTAGATACGGCGTCCTCAACGTCGGCAGATACCCCAGCATCAAGCTCATACAGATCCCAAGAGTCGGGCTCAGGTAGAACATCCGAAGTTCCACAAGCTGCTAGGAGTAATAGGGCCGTGAGCAGTAACTTTTTCATCTCAAACCTCTTGACACGCGCTTTTTATAGTGTATTGTGACCTCAGACCTCGGGAAGGTCTCTCTTAAAGATATAACATAGCAAGAACCTTCCTCAATCCGGGCCGTTAGTTCAGTGGTAGAACCCCCGCCTCATCAATGGCAGGCCATGTTATGAAAGTTAGAAATGTCAACGGGTATCGTCTGATCTTCAAGCCAGCACATCCTTCTTCTTACAAGGAAGGTAATCACAAAGGATATGTGTATGAACATATCTATGTGATGGAGCAAGAGATCGGTCGATGCCTCGTGGAAGGTGAACAGGTACATCATTTGGATGGGGTAAAAGACCCTAATTTACCTCGAAATTTGATTGTACTATCAAAAAGTCATCATCGAAGGCTTCATAACTGGCTAAACAAAGGTGCTCCGTTCGAGGAATCGAACGGGAAGAATCGAGTGAATTCGGAGAAACCTAAGTTAACAAAATGCTTGACATGCTCGCAATATCTAAAGTTGCAGCAGAAGAAATTCTGTTCCAAACAATGTGAGCTTCAGCACCTCCATTCAACGTCAAAATGCCCTTCTCCTGAAGAGCTGAAAAAGACGATTGAGGACCTTCGGTGGAACTTTACTGCCGCTGGACGTCTTTATGGTGTTAGCGATAACACTGTAAGGAAGTGGTGTGTCAGGTGTGGAGTTAGTAAGGCAACCCCGAGCCAAGCCGAAGATACATCTTCGGAAGGTGTAGAGACTACCGGAGAGGTTCAGCCCTCTTAATTACCGGCCAGAGCGCTCGACACCCAGAACGGGTGATGATATAGTCCAGTCCTCAGAGAAATTTGAGGGTAGCTGAAGCGGTAAGTCGGGAGTTCGAATCTCCCACGGCCCATACAAGTTCATCTACCTCTCACAAGACGTGAGCCATGACAGGAGCAAACCAATGACGGCAACACGACATGTTGGAGGGATCCGGGGAGCGCTCGACCGGGGCGACACCTTCGAAGGCGCCTCAGTGCCTTGAAAAATACGGGACCTTAGATTTTTTCGTATCTCTTGAAATAAAGCTTCTATACTTCAGTGTTATACTCTTGACATCACAACGGTGTCCAACTCGCAACAGGAAAGCGACATGTTCTCATCACAGACACAACAAGATTGGCAGCAGGAACTCGATCAGCAAGATCGTGATGATGCAGCCGCGTGGCTGGTGATTGGAACTAAGAGCTAACCCCTCAAGTACAATACTCCCCGAGACACCCGGCATGTTAAATCATAGCCGGGTTTTTTTATGCCGTGAGGTTCGTGATGAAAGAGAGTTCCTTTGACAAGCTGATAGCAACTCTACACCAGCCTCGTGTTGGTGTATTCGGGAATCGTCTAATGGCAAGACGTCGGTTTTTGGTACCGCCTATCTAGGTTCGAATCCTAGTTCCCGATCTTCGGCCCTATCGTCTAGCTTGGTCAGGACGTCTGCTTCTCACGCAGGAAACGCGGGTTCAAATCCCGCTAGGGTCACTGCCTCCCTTTATGGGAACGTTCTTCGGAACGTTTCCGGGGAGGCGCACCACGCCTTGTTGTTCCAGTGGTATGGATACTGCGTTGTCAGCGCGGAGACACGGGTTCGAACCCCGTACAGGGCGTTTTTT
>Ga0306866_1000290_pt1 | contig 17356 bp, 19 predicted proteins | sample AntRauTorckE5432_FD_190450 | JGI IMG/M metagenome (GOLD analysis project Ga0306866, IMG submission 190450) | Saline lake microbial communities from Rauer Islands, Antarctica - Metagenome Torckler E5 #432 (v2) (version 2) | ecosystem: Environmental > Aquatic > Non-marine Saline and Alkaline >...
CGCCTTCTTCTTGTAAATGCGAAGTTCTTCACCGAGAGAAAGTTGGAAGTGTGCGGGAAGTGTGGCACTGCGTTCACTCGAGATACGCTTCATCACCTGAACAAGTGCCTTGGGTAGCACATTTCCACGGAACTCAACAAGTTCGGAGTGGTCGATAGTTGCACCATCGCGTTGCCGACGGACATCGATATCTCCCGCGTTCATCGTCGAGTAGGTCGGGCCGTATCGGGCAACACTGAACTCATGATCGGTCGTCTTATACCAGCCAACGGGCAGATAGTTGCTTAACACCACTGTCTGATCTCCGCGATGAATAAACTTGCCTGACTTGTTGGGATCGACTACGGTGCCGTCATGGAGAACATATGAAATATCGTTATTTTCCAGACGATGAGTTGTGCCACCATTATGGCGACCGTCCTTACCCGTAGCGAACCACTTCATGCGTTGCTTGGTGGGATAGAACAGATCTCGGCGATCGCGGATCAGTCGCGATTCACTACGGCCAGACTCAGGAATATGAGGGTGGTCATCATTGTAATGCTTGCGATAACGTTGTTCACGGAACCGTGCCTGATCAACGGTCTTCCGCATATCGGGCTCAGTCTGTGTTCCACGGGGGTCTTGCTCCGTCAGTTCAAGGAACATCTCACTGTGATCAGGGGTGTATCGGGAACGACCACCGTGGTAATGCACATTAAGACGCTCTTCTGAGTGTTGATCACGACGTGTCATTTCGTCTTCATATATGGGTGCATCGGGACGAAAATCCGTCACAGTAGAACGATGATACTCTTCAAGAACGCTCCGAGGATCGTCTCCGGGCATCTTAGTATGCCCATATTTTTCATTAATAACGTTTTGAGGCAGACCGCCGTATTTACCACGACCACCCCCACGGCCTATACGGCGGGATGAAATATCAACAAGTGAGTGCGGATATCCACGAGAAGCCATTGCTATATTATATCCAAGTATAATATACTTGGAATATTATCTCAAGTATAAATATTATATTCCGAGTGTTATTTATATAAAAAAATTATTTGCGGTATTCTATACCAACAAAATGCAGGTCTTTGTGAAGACGCTTACAGGCAAAACCATCACACTCGAGGTCGAGGCTAGTGATACCATTGAAACCGTAAAGACTAAGATTCAAGATAAAGAGGGTATTCCTCCCGACCAACAACGGTTGATTTTCGCTGGGAAGCAACTAGAAGACGGAAGATCGCTTTCTGACTACAACATTCAGAAAGAATCTACTTTACATTTGGTCCTTCGCTTACGGGGCGGGTTTGTAAAAACTAAACACGGGTGTGGCGTTAAATGTTAAATATAAAAAATTGAAAACGATATCTCCTATTGTGCCTGTGGAAGGATATTGGATGTATAGGGGCACCTGTATATGAAGATAACCTTAGCGTGTAGGGATATACTGGATAATCATCTAGTATACGATCATGCGTGTTCAAGCACACTTTTTTGGGTATTATTCTATGTATGTTTTTGGTTCTGATAGTTTAGCCACTGCCTTCATACATTTGCATACATAAATAACTACAATAATCATTATAGTGAATATAGTCACCCAAAGTAATAAACCAGCAATTAAATCATAAATCCCAAAGTATTCAATTTTAATGAAATTTTGGTCATCTTTAACCCACTCGGAGTTAACAGTGTAAAAGTCAGGCTTAGTCGCGGTATTTCCCATCCTCGGTAGTTAAGTTTGGCGTTTCATTTTTTTATGATTGTGATATAGAATATTCTCTACCCCACAATATAGAGGATGGCATATCCCAACTTTGCTAGTGAAACATTTGCCGAAGATGCAGTTCGACGCAAGGAGATATATTACTTCCGTCAACATATTCCAGATGGAGATGATAATCGTGTAAGCGAGGTAGATCAGGCTATATCTCGGGGACGATACCTCATTCCAACATCATATCAAATGTTGGCACAAAACTATGTTTCTCCCAATAACAGAGTAAACCGCACATTAATCAAATATGGCACGGGTACGGGTAAAACTATTACCTCAATTCGGATTGCCCTTCAATTTATCGCAGAATATCGTCAGCGAATGATGGCTATGGGCACACAAGATGTGGGAACAAAACCTATAATTATTATCGGGTTTACCAAGAATATTTTCCGAGAGGAAATGTTGCGATACCCCGAACTGGGATTTGTTACCAGAGAAGAGGTTCGCACCCTACAAGAGTTAAAGCACACTGCTCTTCGTGGTATTGAAGAAGATGTGGCTCGATACAATGAATATCGTATTCGGCTACGGCGTCGTATTACTTCAGGTAAGGGCAAGGGTCGATTTCAGTTCTATGGATACCGCGAATTTGTGAACCGTATTTTCGAAGGGGGTGCCGATATTTCAGGCATTGACGAGAAGACATTTTGCTCCAATGTGGAAGACGGGACTATTCGCTTTAACGAGGCACTTTTGTCCACCATGCAGGACGGCCTAATTATCTGCGATGAAATTCATAACGTGTATAATGCGTGTGAGAAGAACAATTGGGGCATTGCAATCGCTCTTGTATTGAAACATTGGGGAAATCGGATCCGTGCTGTCTTCCTGTCTGCCACGCCTATTAACCACCAACCGACCGAAGTCGTCGATTTGGTTAATTTACTTCACGTTGATCATCAATACAAACGGACAGATTTCTTCCGAGAGGTGGCAGGTGGTGGATGCAAGTATGAACTTCGAGATGATTTTGCCAAACGCATCGGTGTAGCAGTGGCAGGACGGGTTCTATTCTTGGAAGACGCCGACCCGAGATATTTCCCGAGATCAATGTTGGATGGCGATCAGGTTAATGGTGTGCCTGTATTAAAATTTGTTCGCACTAAGATGTCCAAATTCCACACCGATACATTTCGTCAAGCCATCGGTGATCGAGAAACGTTGCCAGTAGAGGCTCAATACTTAGTTGATTTAGTGTTGCCCAATCCTGCATCTAAAACTATAGGTCTATATTCCCCTACCGATGTAAAAAATGTCTTAACCGAAGCCCCCTCCAAATGGTTGGCTACAAACAACATTGAGGTTGTTGTTGATGATAATGGTGTTATAGTGTCGGGTGAATTTCTGCAACGTAAGACATTGGCTCGATTTTCGAGTAAGTATGCCCGTATGGTGGATGATGTGCATAAAGCACTACAAGATCGTATTGGCAAGGTATTTATTTACCATAGATATGTGCGGATGTCAGGCGTGATGTTTATTCGAGAAATCTTCATTCGCAACGGCTTTATTGATGAGACTAGCGCCCCGACCGATACCACACTTGATGTCATAACTGGTCTAACAATGGCCATACATAAGAAGAAGAAAGTTAAGACCGAATTTCGACCTGCCCGTTTTATTGTGGTGCACTCCGAGATTGATCTGTCTACTCGTGATGCAAACATTGAACGTTTTAATGCCCCTAGTAATGCAAGGGGTGAAGATATTATGTTGATTATTGGTGCCGAAGTAATTAAGGAAAGTTATGATATCAAATGTGTGAGGGAAACGATGATTATGTCGCGACCTGACAATATTCCCACTCTCGTTCAGATCTTTGGACGCACTCGTCGTAAAGGGTCACATATTGATTTGCCACCCGATATGCGAACTGTGCGGTATCGGATATATGTTAGCGAAACAGACGAACGCCGTCCGAAGATTTACGAGGTCGATAAATATGCCGACAAAATCGTCGACTATCAAGTTATCCAACGTATTGAACGAGTTATCAACTCCCACGCCATTGATGCCGATATTAACATGCGTATGATCCGAACCACATTTGTGCGGGAAGGTGAATTGGGTGTATTATTATTTTCACCCATATATGGTAATGTGCGACCCCGCGATCTCAAACTGGGAACATTCGCTACATATTATCGTGAACAAGAAGTGTCATATGTGATATATACAATTAAGCGTTTACTTATAGAAACATCTCCCGTGTGGACTTATGATGATCTAGCAAAGGCTGTGCGGTCGCCACCATTTGCCCTAGAGATTGACGCCTCGATCATTTCCGAAGATTCCATTCGCGTTGCATTACGTCGCTTGGAATTTGTGACTGGTGCAGATGATGTAATGGTTAACCCAACACCCGCAAGTGTAGATTTTATTGATCGCATTCGCGATGCTGACGATCGTGTTATCCCATACAAAAACAACGAATATGTTATCAGGATGATTGGTAAATATTATGTGTTGGCACGATATGACCGCGTTGCAAATACAGCATATGTATATCCCGAAACTGTATATAGAATTGAACCGAGGGCCGATAGAGTGGTTATTAACATATTGGTCTATTTACAACACGCCGAGGCCACGACTTCGTATGAAGAGAAGAAGGTGCGTTTGCACCGCAAATACGACGAGGCCCCAGTAACGGAATTGCAGAACGCCATTTGTGATTACGGGCGAGATTTCCATAGTCGTTTTATTGAAGATGCAATTGGACATTTACATCGATTTTACGTTGCTGGCGAACGAGCAAGTGAATATCACTCATTCTATATTAAGATGCTCTACTATTATGACATTATGGGCGTTGTTTCATTTGCCAATACGGCCAAAAAATACATTGCCGATTTATATAAGGGTATTGTCGTGCAATCCAAACGTGCACGTAAGAACGATGTAGCAGTGATTGCAGATACCCTAGCCCGAACGGGCGACACTATTCCTGGAGTAGTTGCAACTTCATACTTCGATAGTGTAAAACGTGCAGAGGCCGTTAAACCGAAGACGCGTAAGATTGAGGCAGATCTCTTACCAGTGGGTCACTTTATGGGCGATGTTGCACGGTTTTACTCGACCGAACGCGGATGGTTCGACGCTCCTGATTACACACATGATGAGAAGAAATATCGAGAGAATGACATTACTATTGGATATAATGAAAAATCAGCCAATAGTATCCATGTTAGGTTCAAGTTGCGTGAACCCGTCCAATCCAAATCGGGCGATAATGCCCCTGTCGACACACGATTAATCCGTCAGGGGTCAATATGTGGCACACGAAGTAAGGCTGAGTTGATCGATATTGCCAAAAAAATTGGAGCCAAAATTGTCCCCGAAGACAGCATTGATTCGCTTTGTATGAAAATTCGAACACGATTATTATTCCTTGAGATGAAGGAACGTGAAAAGGGTGGCACTGTGCGATACTTTTATCAGCACTGGGAGGATGCTAAATTACCGACATCATGACATATCTTCTATATGTGATAATCCAATATAACCGTCTGCTGTAGCACATGAAATGGCCGTATAAAATGACCGTTTAATTTCACCAAGTTGGTCCAATGTAATTTTATATGTATATTCAGTAGTTGGCCGATATTGATTGGCCATGGCAAAATGAACACCACCGCCCCCAAATACAGGCACAACTCCTATTTCCGATTTGGGTCGATCGTATATGATTGTTAAAATATGTGAATGTTCCTTTGAAAAGTTTATAAACTTAGGTCGCACTGCGATACTTTGAACTTTTAATATATTCAACAAATCACCACTAACTGTAAACGCATAACGTCCTAACATGATTATATATCATAACCATTCATTTTCTTAATATGTTAAAAGTTGATTACATAACAACATATCACAATGAGCGATGATGAATACTGAAGACGAATTATTTTTTTCAAATTTAGCGATTACATATGATCCACAATGTGAAAAATTATTAACATTCAGCAATTAAAAAGATGAAATGTATAGTATAATTACAGACTATGAAGGTATTAAAAACCCTTCAAACAACCCTCACTATACGAGATCCCGCAGTTGTGTATAATCCCGATGCTAGTCGTATGATTAAAGATCAGTTTAATTCACAGTGGGCGGGTAGATGCCGAAACGCATGTATTGTTTTGGGAATTAATAAAATTATCCGCCAGTCCAAAATTCGCGTGAATATGCGTGATTTAGACGGAAGCCATAATGTTGACCTAGAACTGGAATTGAACTGCATCGTATATTCAATTGGTGAGTTAGTTGTAGGCGAGATTGTAAGCATTACCGATGCTCATACAATCGTTCAGGGTGAACATTGGGTCGGCTATATGACCACAACCGATGAGACCAAATCATTATCCAAAGGAGATCTGATGCCATTGGGTGTAGTTAATGCGAGTTATGATATTGCCAAACCAAAGGCCACATTACAACTTCAACTATACCAGAAACCAGTCGAGACCTTAGCATTTGCCCTAAACAATGATAAATTTGTTATCCCTACTCAACTTATTGAACAAATCCGTATTTTGGAAATTGAACTAGCAGATTGCGACAAAAAAGTTCGCGATCATATGCGAAAGATATTTGGAGTTGGACGAGCACGTGCTGGAAAACATAAACTATTAGTGGACGTTGAGGCAAATAAACTACAACCCAGTATGGTTCGTGGGCCACAACAGTATTTAACTGCATCATACGACACTGGTCGCGATGGCGAACCGACCGATCCGAACACAGCAGTTGACGCTGTATTGTCTCAGTATATCATGGAACTCAATACAATAGTGGCATTATGTCAAGCATACACTCTAGATGCAATTAAGAAATCTGCCCATGTTTGGAAAATATATAAGTAGAAACTAATTCGACTTAGACTTTAATTCATTATTTTTTATTAAAGATGGGCGGTGGTAAACACCGTAGTCATCATCGTTCCCGTAAACATCACGAAAGTTATGAGGTAGGACCCGAAACAATCAAATACATTATTGATAACATCAATCAATTAAGCAAACCACACCGAGTTGAAATATTGCGACTAATAGTTGATCAACGAGGAAGTGGTGTTGGTATTAACAAATCCCGAGACGGTATTCGTGTATCTGTATCTATGTTATCAAATAAGACGTTGGCTAAAATTCGCGACCATATCATGCTCCATATTGAAGAGTAAAGGATTTAGAAAAAGTTTACAGTTATAATATAGTCGCAATATGACTGACTTAACACAGCAGTTTTACGAAGAGGGTAATGATGCCGATGTTGTTCGGGTGTATTGGGGGGCGGGTTTGCCCGATCGTCCTATATTTAATGACGATGAAGTTATTGACATTGATGATGAGGATCCCGCCGTTGAAGAAGTTATCGACGTAGATGAGGATCCTGTTGAAGAAGTTATCGACATAGATGATCTGGCAGGGGGTGGTGAAACTCCTCCTCCCGATGAGGATGGTGTTATGATTGATAGCGAAGATATTGATGATGATCAATCCGACACAAAAGAGAAAGTAGTCATTAAAATCGAACCCGTGGTGGATGACAACATTATCGACCGTGATGAGGATGTTGTTGACACTAGTTCGGGTTGCTCAGGCCGCGAAATGGCCGAATGGTTATTATCTACAATATAAGTGTTTTGCCCATTACGTCCAATATTTTTTCGTAGCATTTAAACACGACCCATATATATCATTATACATCATGTCCCAACGCACTGAACAGCGAACCAGTAGGCTGAAATTAGGTGTTGTTAAGGCCGAACAACAATTCGACATCACTGAAATTCTAAACTCTATTCATAAAGATGGGATGGTTTATACACGAGCCATTAATATTCCTGGGGTAGATTTTGTTATCTTCTGCCAAGAAGAGCCTGTGTGTGATCCTACTTCTGATCGTCTGGACATGGCAATGTTGGATGAATTTTACAAACAAAATGGCGGAAACTTTAGTGTAATGGACGAGTATGTCAATTGGCGATTTGCCCAACTCACTCTATATATTATTGATACTAGAAATGATGATAAGGAAAGCACTGTTGAGCACGAATGCAGTGAAGTGTATATCCATTACACCGCCACTCAAAAGAAGAGTATGCGTCGGCATGAAAATAAAGAACGCGAACGTAATCAAAAGGCACAAGCCGAATCAGCAGCCATAAAACAGACTGAAAATGAGAAGAAATCAAATGATGCTCGTCGTATGTGGATCAAGAAACAACTAAATACAGCCCATCGTATTCAACTAGATTTTTCCAATCGAATGACAAACCCAGAGTTCGCTCAGCTTTCGTCGTCTGACCAGACCCGTGATTTTCAGAAGGCTTACCCAACTTTTAACCGCCAGCATCCTATGATCATGCGATACATGATTGATGGACGTCATTACAACAACCGTGCATTTCGTCTGTATCTCGAAAAGGTCACCAAGACGAAGGCGGGCGATCCCGATGAATTTATGAAACGTCAGGCCGACTATGTTATCTTTCTCTGGAAATCAACTCAGAAGGGACATATCAATACTAAGGTGGCTCAGCAGATTTGGAGGAAGGCATTTGATGACATCAAAAAAGAAATGGAGACATTCAAAGATGCTCAAACGCGTTCTCAAGAGATTGCCGCCGAACTTAAGAAAGAAGTCAGTCAAATGCGGATGGATAACCTCCGATCAGAAATCGAAGAAATCCGCAACGATCCCGAGCGTATGAAACTTATGCGTGAATTGCTACCTATGACACGTGGTGTAGTTGTTAATGAATCGGAGTCATCTGACTCCGATGATGACAATGAATTTGATGATCTAACATTCGTCGTTAAGGAAGGTGCCGATATTCCAATTGGTGCATTTGCCCCCCAGCAAGCAACAATTGCCGAATAGATATAAAAAATATAGTAGTTGTTAATCCATAGATTTAGCCATAACTTGCATATAATAACATTTTTTGTCCACGTTAAATAATATAGGTAATCCTCGAGCCATAATGTTTTTAAGTAATGCACTTTCTTCATGTGAATATTGTGGCGCCGTTATATTCACTACAATAATATGACCTTCAGAGATTTCATATGATAATGTATAATTATCATATTTGATATAATATTTCGGGGTATGAGTATGTGTAAATAATACAATGTTCATTCTGACACACGTTTTAGGATAGTATATGAATACAATGAAATAAATATCCGATCGTCGTTAGATAATTCATCATTACCTCCAGTAACCGATGCTGGAAGATCGTCTTGACCATTTTCGTCTTCGCTATCATTTCCTCCTTTGGCCATCTTACCAAATCCATCAACCGTAGAATAACTAGCAGATTGGACACACTCGAACCCGTTTTTACCGAATTCGGCCTTAACAAGATCGAGATCCACAAGCCTCTCAGTATAGTGCTCCCCGTCAGAGAACGGAAGAAGTAGACTAATTTGAATACCGTTCGAAAATTCAGTTGTTGTTTTTTCAAACTTAATACTGTATTTCAATACTTCACCAACTCGTGCAGTCCAGTGATTATTATGTTTTTGCAGTAGATTGAATACCGCACGTCCATCGAAACACGTAAATACGAAATGCCCTCCCAATGCGATAGTGTTCTTTACAATACCGATGAAATTTTGAAGTTGTGTCACGGGGTGGATCAGATAATGGATGGCCAGATGAGACATAACTAAAGGGCTACCTTCTTCTGGCAATCCTAGGGCAGTAATATTATCAACCACTTTTTTGTATGGTTCGGTCAAATCCTGCTCAAGTGTAACCACTGCCATTGGGCTTCGGAGAACACGTTTACGCTCAACTAGTTCTTGCAATGCATTGGAATCGATGTCTACAAATATGGCCGACTTAACACCAAGATCTGCATATCGGTTAATATCTTGACCCTTACCTGCCGCTAGATCTAGTGCAAATTTAGGTCGCACTGTATTGCCAATTTCTCCGAAGATGTATCCTTTCACGCGGGAATTAAAATTCCGCTGTGCTCGATAAAGTGGATTATTGTGTGCTTGAAAGTATCCAACTCCGCCTTCTCGGGTAAGATCTTCTAAGGTAACGGGAGCACGGTAGTTTTCCCACACACTTTCTGCGGTAACATAATCGTTGCCGTAATAGTTACCACGAGCCAGTTCAATCGCCCGATCTGTGCGTTCGCGAATACGCTCCCATTTGTTATTGTGCCAACGCAATTCCCAAATACGGCCATCTAGACCTTCTTCGTCGGTATACACATATGCGAACGGTGCAGACGAGGGTGAAAATTGGATAGGGAAGTATCGGGGTTGTAATGAGAGATCACGGAAAATTTCTTCATATCCTTGCACCCGTTCCAGATTGAATTTCTGGAACAGATCTCCCTTAATACCAACAAATAAGAAATACAATGTTTTTCCACGGGGTGCAATATAAGGCGCACGGCCGATCACCGAGGCAGGGGCTTCCATAATTAGGAAATCAATTGTGAAATGGGAAACGGGTTTAAGTTTAAGAACCTTAGTCTGAAGATACGGAGCCGTATTAGGGGTAAGAATATAACCATCTGTCTCATACGGCAGTTTACGCGAAGCAAACTTCTTAAGATCACGTTCGAGATTATTGCCTTCAAGTTTTAACATTTCCTTAGCCTTTTGGCCGAGTAATTTGGCCGCTTTGGGAATAAGTTTAACGCGGTCCTCAAAAGGCAGACCATGCACACTTTCGCCGTCCAACCACAATACATCAAAGATGTAAAGTATGCCGTTGACAAATTCACTATCGGCAATAGTTCGTTTTTTAAGTTTAGGTGCGTTACTGGTATTAACGTTATGTGTAATAATTGTCATTACACCATCTTCGGCGTGAATAAACGCACGTTCACCGTCGGCCTTGTCCGTAATGTAATAAGTATCGAGATTGGGAAGAACGTGTTCCCGCAAACTACGCTGGTTAATATCACGGGCTTGGTGGCCAAGTTGTTTCATACCTTGATTCCGACGAAATTTATACAAATCATCCTCTGCCACGATATGTTGAGCAACTTTATAAATAGCATTTTGATATTCAAGTTGGGACGCAAATTCTGGATTAGCATTTGTAATAACACGAGTTATTTCTGCTTCAACTGCCTCTTTGGTAAGTGTAGTCTTATCCGCACCAACCCATTCAATTTCAAGTTCCGTTCGAGAAATATGAACAGGGTCAGGTGCACGGGTTACGAAATCTTTCCATGATAGGGGATAAATCAGATGTTTTCTCATCGCTTTAAGGTCTTGTGTATTCTGCAATTCCGCAGTATGTGTTAAATCAATTCTCCAATCTCCCTGAGGTATACTTGCACGGATCTTAATTCGAACCATATCGGCCTTGGGAATAGCAAATTCAGATATAGGTGTTTCTGAACTTAGAACAACCTTATAGTCCATGTCCACACTTTTTCCACGTGCGGGACGACCGACACGGTGTTTAACAACAAATGATGTTCGGTCAGTCTTTTCGCCATTTTGGAAATAAATCGTGCGAATATGATTATCGCCATTCTTCTCCACAATAATATCTATAGTCTGGTGTATCTCGATCCCGCTAATGTCTTTCGCCCATTCATGAAGTGCGGCGAGTTGATCGGCAGTGATTTCCGTCCGAATTTCAAGTTCGGCATTATCGGTCTCTTGGAACTTTTTAAGTAAGTCCCCAAGAAAGTCAGGTCGAGATGACATCCCTCTGTATTTATATAATACCAATCATCTTTTTAAATAGAAGTAAGGTAAAACGTGTCAAACAAGTTGTTGTCGTAATCGTTAACTTTGATAAAATATAAATATGTTTGAACAAAAAATTATTAAATACCACTCGTGTGCATCTAACAATCAAACTCATTCATACTTGACGAGTTTATCTTTTTTCACCATCCTATCTCATCTGACTTCATCTGATCTGACTTCAGTCGTCTAATCAGTCTCCTCAATGACGTCCTCCTCAGATCCGTCATCGTCGCCACCATCATCGTCGCCACCATCATCGTCGCCACTTGCAACATCCGTAGTCCGCTGAGCACGGCGGGTCTGCCGAACAAGTCCGAGAACCCGCGTCATGTCCCGCTCGAGTTCGGCGAGAGACCCATCCCGCTCACTGAACTCGTAGATCCGCATGAGGCGGTCGTGCTTGGTGAGGGGTGCGGGAGACAGCGTCAGTTCACCCGCACCGTAGAGACCGAACTTGTCGGTGTCCACGTTGTTGGGGTAGAAGGAGTAGAGACCCACCACCTGCTCACGCGTCTCGTCGCCCTCAATGAAGGTCGTCTTGATCGTCGGGTTGTGGAACGTCCACGGCTTGGTCGGGTTGAACTGGCCACGATCGGCAGTCGCATGCCAACGAGCGAAGTGGAACACGTAGTCCGTCTTGTTGAGGCTTCCGTCCTCGGTCTTGTAGAGATCGGAAACTTGACGAGCCGAGTGAAACACTAGCACATCAGGGTAGTTGCCTTCGGTGAACTCAGCGCGAGCACAGACAAGAACCGCGAAAACGCGACCCTTGGTATTGGTCGTCGTCCGACGACCATTCTTGATCTGACGGAAACCATCGGCATCGGGGCTTGACACGTGGGTAGACATGTTCTTTTTAAATCAAAGTTGATCCAGTAGAGGTATTTGGGAATATGTTTTTCAATTTTTTACTTTGTTTAACGACGGTAAGTAACTTGCTCACCATACGTTCCCGACGTCAATCCCCGCATATCGTAGCCATGAGGACGATGGCCTTCCTGATCCATGTAAAGACGCAGTCCTTCGGCGTTATCACGCTCGTAGTGGCGACGCTGGGCGCCGAGAATATGAGGGTTGTTAATACCCTTATTACCACGACCGCGACGTTGGCTATGGGCACTGGCGAAAATCTGTTTATCATTAAAGAGATCAAGTCTGCCGTAATCTTCAGGGCGAAGTTCACCATCCGTCATACCACCACGACGACGGCGACGCATCACGTCAACATCGGGCTGGGGGTCGCCTCCCTCAAGTATGTGTTCATGTGTGCGGTCGCTACGAGACGGATCATACGTGCGAATAAAGCGACGATTGTAATACTCAAGTGCCTCAAGAGCATTGCACCCATCACTAGCGTCGTGGAATATATGGTGATCGGCCCATTGTTTAATCTCGTCGGTTACAGCAAGACGGAAATGATCATACGTGGTTCGCCCACTATGTTGACGATGTATGGTGTATATGGCACGTAATATTACATTCAAGTTATCTTGCTCAAGGAACAACAACCGTAAATATTTATCTTGTGATGTGCAAGCAATTGTAGGAACAGGAGCCCGATCCATATTGAATTGCTATCTACTATACTATATACTGAAGATTAAATTATATATTAATTATACTCGGACGTCCAATGGAGACTGCTCCCGACCACCAAGATGTTGAAACGCCAGTACAATTTTACCGTCGCTTTATGCAGACCCCATTTGAAGAGTTCACTCTTATAGATTTTCCTGGAATGGATCAGGTTGCCGTTGAGGCTCTTAATATGAAAGGTATTAACAATGTCCGTCAAGCCTATGCATTATATGTGGCGGGGGGGCATATGGGATTATATACTACCATTGTCGATGCTGGAGTTAACACCACGGTGACTGGAACTGCTTATGGTATTGTGCAATGTTTGGAAGATAAGAACCGTCGTATTGCTGAATGTGTTAAAGATCACATGTATGCTGATCAATCCGAACATATTCGCAATATGTTTGTTGGGGCACTAATGGGAGGTGGTATGATTGCCACATTAGCATTTGCCGCAGGATTGGCATTTCCTCAATTTTGGATTAGGGGTTAAAAAAGATGCAATGGCATAATCATATATGTATAGGTGAACCAATTATCATTTTTTGACTTAACTAGAAGTTGTTAATGCTTCTAGTTTTCGTAAAAGTTCAATAAGAACTTGACCGTCGTTGCCATCTTGCTCAGTGACACGACAAACTATGCGGACATGAGAAGATTTACCATTGCTACTTATGGAGTGATTGAGCAATTCAATCTGAGGAAGTCGAGTAATAATATTAAAAAGATTTACAGGATTACTTACCGCCGTGCTTTCCTCACCCATGTAGTTATGTAGGTATTTTCAATTTTTCATTAATGTCATACAAGTTGATAATTATCGATAAATAATTGTTAAAGTAAAGTTGAATAATATAATATCAATACAACATAGATACTATGAGCCGTAGTTTTACCGATATATCCACCTTTGCGGGTGATGTGTATGATGGGGTTTATAAATTTCCAGATCTTTTCAGCACCGATGCTCGTGGACGCACCCGTCTATGGACAGTGCAGGTTCGATTAATTCAAGCCACTACTCAAACATATGTGCACAATTGGGAACTTGATATTGACACTATCGTGGCAATTCAGCCTGATAACCTTGATGGGCAAAATGATCTACCCGACAACGTATGGGCCCAAATTTGGTCAGAACAATGTATTATTGACGGTAAGGTTTCGCGCCACCCTCCCAATATCATTAAGGAGGGTAAACTTCGCGGTCGTGCTAATCAACGTAATGCCCTAACACAGGCTCTTATCGCCGCACGTCAATCGTGGGACAAAAAGAAGGACAATGGCTACACCGAGGATCGCAATGTCGAACGAACCAAAGACGATCGATACTATGCAATGGCCGCTTATGTATATGATAAGTATTCTCATCGAGTTACTTATCCTGTGTTTTCTCAGCCCAAACTTGATGGAGTTCGATGTGTTTCACGACTGACACCATCTGGGGAAGTTGAGATGTATTCTCGTGATCATAAGATATTTGTAGGGTTTCCCGAAATCGTAAAAGCGATTGATGGAGTTTTACGTAAGCACGGTGTCAATCTGGATGGTGAACTTTACTTGCATGGCAAGAACCTACAGCACATTGTTGGGGTAGTTCGCAATGAACGTCAGAAGGCATTCCAATTGGAATATCATGTGTTTGATTGTTATGTGCCAACCGCTGAGGGTATTGCCGAACCATTCTCTGGGCGGAAGGAGCGTCTAGATGCCGTGTTTGCCGATCTACAATCGCCGTTAGTAGTGCGAGTATCAACCACTGAAGTGCACGATGCCGATCAATTGGATGGCCTATATAATTCATATATTGCCGATGGATACGAAGGACAAATGGTTCGCACCACCGATGGCAAATACGTTAGTAATCAAGATCGTGAGATGCGGACAGATCAGTTGCTTAAGCGGAAGAAGCGATTTACCGAAGAATTTACGATTGTCGGATACACTTCTGGTGAAAAGGGACGTGCTGTTGGAGCGATTATCTTTATACTAGAAGTCGACGAAGGGGGTAAGCAATTTAAGGCACAGCCAAAAAATATGACTTTCGCAGCGATGCGGGAAATGTATACGGAAGTAAATGCCAATCCCGACAACTATATTGGGCAATTGGCTACTCTTGAATTTGAAGATCTGAGTATTGATAATGTGCCACTTCGGCCAAAGTTTGTGGCTATTCGCGATTATGAATAGATCATAGACACATGGGAACAATACTGTATCTTTCAAGAAATTCATCGTCTTGATATCCAAAAATAGGCATATGTTCATAAATAACCTTTACTCGAACGTATACGGTATCGGTGCTATCGCAGCATATACATTTTTTGCCACATTGTCCAGCAACCAAATAAGTTTGTATAAATGTTTCATTTTGATGATAACCGTATTTCAACAATGTTTGTTGTATAGTTGAACATGGATTATATAGAGAAAAATACCGATCAAACATAGGTGTCATAAACGTCAGTTGATCAAAATATATATGGAAAACATTATCTTGTTCAATACCACATATTACAAGTTGAATATTGGGTAAATTACCTGTTATTTGAATATCACAATCATTCCTCATAATTAATTCACGAAGGGCTGGTAAGTCACCCAAAATTAGTGTTTGATCAGATGATGTATATAGTACTTCCAAATTAGGCATATCTTGGAGGGGTGCGTAAATTGTGGAGTTCCCAACAACGGTTAATTGTTGAATTTGAACAAATGCCTTCCATGAGTAAACTTGACACTTATCTAAATATAACATACCATGTATTGGTTTATTTATAACTTCACTACTATCTGTAAGATGAGCCAATAACAATATTGTCATTGGTATTGTATTGTATTATTTTCATTTCAATTTTTAATCATATAATATAGTTGGTTCATCGGTATGTTGGCTATACGAGAACGGTTATTATTATTCTTTATTGTCTGCATTGGTTTACGACTACTTCTGGCCTACTGGGCTTTGACTGTGTCAGTTCAAATGTTGAAATGGATGGGTATCGCAGCATTGGGTCCAGCAACTGGATTTGCCATCATATGGCTACTCGGCCTTCGTCGTACAGGTGCGGAAACAGGTGGTAATGCCATCTGGTGGGATAGTCTACGACCTGTGCACTCAGTATTGTATTTTGCATTCGCAGGAATGGCCATATCGGGTAATCGTAATGCTGGTTATGTTCTATTGGCAGATGCTCTTCTGGGTACGAGTGCCTCCGCATACCACCATTGGCAAGAGGGAAACTTTACCAAAGCCTTAAAAAATGACTAGTGATATAGTGTTAAAATTTACGACCCTTCGTCGTCTTTTGAGGGAGAAGGTGGTCCGAGAGATGATTTGCCACGACTTTTAACACGGGCGGTGATCATACTCGTAGTAGAACATTCTCCTTTATACGATGCATGCATAGTGTTATTAAGTCTACTATGTTCCATATTTTTTTGCACTGTTAAGGACACCTGTAATGGGGTAATGTCAAGTAGTGTAGATAATGATGATCTGACTAGTATACGCATTTGGGACACGTCGCAAAGTTCATCGCATGGGCAGTATTGTATATCAACATAATGAAATCTACCATTAGTTGAAAGATACAATACTACTTGATATACGATATCGTTGCGTGTATATATGCTATAGTAATATATTTTCGACACATTACGATATCTTGGCACTTCGTATGTTTTTAATATTGTGTCAACTGTAATATTTTCTGGATCTATAAGATCATAAACTAGGGTATCCCATTCATCCCAAAAACTACCCATTGATTTCCTATATATTGGACATCATTGTATTATCGGTTAAAACCTATATTAAAAATAAAAATTGAATGTATACATACCATTACCGCTTTGAGCAATAAATCGAAATATGCCTTGGTATGATAATCTTGTTGCTGGTATGGCAAATATACCTAATCCTTCAGGGCTATGTTCCCGACATGAGGCCACTATACTTATTGGCCGCAAACCTATTGTCAGTGCTAATAACAGCGATCGTGAGTTTGTGTTTGGTCGTCGTGTGCCTTCTACACATGCTGAAGTTAATGTCATACGTCGAACCCGTGCATCTCGCATGTATCGTGGTCGTGATATTAGGGGTGCGGTTATACTTGTAATTCGACGCAACGCTAAACTAGACTTGTGTAATTCAAGGCCCTGTAATCGATGTCTCGATTTGATGCGACAGACTGGTATTCGTGCAGTGGTCTATAGTAATTGTAAGGGAGAGATCATTCGACAGAATATTGATGATATT
>Ga0306866_1000293_pt1 | contig 17296 bp, 11 predicted proteins | sample AntRauTorckE5432_FD_190450 | JGI IMG/M metagenome (GOLD analysis project Ga0306866, IMG submission 190450) | Saline lake microbial communities from Rauer Islands, Antarctica - Metagenome Torckler E5 #432 (v2) (version 2) | ecosystem: Environmental > Aquatic > Non-marine Saline and Alkaline >...
AACACAAAACGAGTACACTTAGGAATACAGCTACGGACACCAATCGAGATGTTGCAAAGGTCCTGAGTTCTATACGTATTTACGTCTATAAAAGACTAGTTTAGCGTTGCCGTAGCGTTTTTCGTCTAGTTTTTTGTAATTTTTGAAAGAAATATGCTCTGCTGGTGGTAATGATACGACTAACAGCCCGCCTGGTGTCACCCAATCTGCACACACATCAAGCGCATTCATGCCTATATTGTCGTAGGGTGGATCTGCAATAATGATATCGAAATAGCGTTGTTGATTCTTGAGCCAAGTTTTGACATTTGCCCTATGTACTGCCATTCGCTCATCGTCAGTCACTAAGTCCCTGTTGTGTTTCAGTACATCAAAACTGTCTGCATTCATTTCCACTGCATTGACGTGTGCAGCACCACGACTGAGCGCTTCTACCCCAACTGTACCCGTACCAGCAAATGCGTCTAAAACTGTTTGCCCGGTGATATCACCCAATGAATTGAACAATGCGCCGCGAATACGCTCACTCATCGGGTGTGTTCGATGACCTTTCGTGTTCTTTAGTATCCGAGACTTGAATTCACCAGCAATAATTCTCATTTTTTATTTGCTTTCAATAGGCCTGCGTCACGCATGGCGCTGTACCACGTAAGGCAGACTGTTTTTATTATTGCCGGACCCAATTCATTACGCACATCACGAATCAATTTAGGCGTCCAGCCGGTTGCGTGAAATCGATCATACATGCCGAGCAGCGCAATTTGTCTGGCCACTCTTTTAAAATATTCTTCGTAGCCAATGTCATTTATGAGCTCGATGTCAGATTCCGTCGGACGTGCTGTTTTCATACTAATTGGCGCAATAATAAATGCGACGCCACCTTCAAACATAGCATGCATAGACATGAGGCCGCCTGTGCCCCACATTGCCCAATTTTTTTTAAATGTATCTGACCTATTGATGCCCTTAATAATGGCTTTGTTCTTTAGCGAATCACGACTTGCCATTTTTTCCCCGCGCAATTCCTCTAGCTTTTCTTCGTAGGGAAAGTGATGTGCAGGCGTCAGCCCATCGACTAACGCATGGGCAATCCATGCAGCGTCAAATGCAGATTTTTCTACGACACCACTTTTTAGGTGTTTTACTAACTCTTTGTAATGGCTGTTTAGTAATTCAAGTAACTGCGTATCATCCTCATCAAAAGGGTCATAGAAATGCCAGGGCTCATCTTTACCAGGGCTCTTATGTTTAATACCATCAGGACCATTATTGCCTTCAAAATGGAGTATTTGCTTCAATTTGGGAAATGCGTCACTGCTATCGGTCATTTTCAGAAGATATTTGTGTGCGACACGGTCAATTTTCTGATGTGCACCCAGTATTGAACCTGACTTGTTCGTCAGTGTGGTTCCAGAGTATATGATAGATCCTTTTAAGGTTTATTTAATTAAGATTCGTAATCGTTCTAAGCAGCTGTACTCGCTTATGGAGATGAGGATATTTTAACAGATCATCACCTTTATGTATAAACTGCTTCGCTGCAGCACGCGCTGATTCTATCAGTACCCTGTCGGTCAGCTTGGCTACTCGCAGATCGAGCGCACCGTGTTGCATTGTGCCGTAGATTGCACCTGGCCCACGTATATCAAGGTCATATTCGGCTAGTTTAAACCCATTTGTCTCTCGCTCAAGTAATCTCAGTCTTTTGGAAGGCTCTTTGTTTTCGCTTAACACAAGATAGCAATATGACTTATCGGAGCCACGTCCAACTCTTCCGCGCAACTGATGAATTTGAGCTAGCCCAAACTTATCAGCTCCCTCTATGACCATGACGCTGGCATTAGGCACGTTCACCCCGACTTCAATAACCGTTGTTGCAACAAGAACTTGCACTTTGCCTGAGACAAAGTCTCGCATAATAGCTTCTTTTTCGTCAGCTTTCATTTTGCCGTGAAGCAAACCAACAGTGTAGCTTTTTAGCCACTTTTTGCTTAACTGTTCATGTATTTTCTTGACTGATAATCGTCCAGCATCATCTTCTTCGATCTGTGGACAGACGACAAATGCTTGCCGGCCTGCTTCTAACTCAGCGACAATTTCACGATACACTTTTTCACGATTTTCTGGAATGAATAATTCAGTCACTACCGGCTTGCGTCCAGGAGGCATCTCAGCGATAACCGACACGTCCATTTCTCCATAGAGCGTCAGAGCTAAACTGCGCGGAATAGGTGTCGCGGTCATACTCACGACGTGTGGCATCTCGGCTGCTTTACTTTGGAGTTTTTTACGCTGTTCGACACCAAACCGATGCTGTTCATCGACTATAACAAGTCCTAATTTATGAAACGACACTTTGTCTTGAAATAATGCATGCGTTCCTACGACAAATTGTGCGCTTCCATCAGCAATAGATTCATAGGCATGCTGCTTTTGTGACGCGCTCATGCTGCCAGTTAACAACAATAGTTTCTCCGAATAATCAACACTAGCTAGTAATTTGTATAAACTTTCTGCATGCTGATTAGCCAACAACTCGGTTGGTGCCATAAATGCTACCTGAAAGCCTGCTTGCAAGGCACCAACAGCTGCCAACACGGCAACAACTGTTTTACCTGACCCAACATCACCCTCAACAAGTCTATTCATCGGAGAGCCAGATGACATATCTTGAAACATTGCCCAGGCAACTTTGCGTTGATCGTTCGTCAGATCAAAAGGAAGATCAGTCACAAATTTCTTGATTAATGATTCGTTAAAAGGGATTTCTAGAGAATGTTCTCTTTTATGCGCGTGTTTGTTCAGCTCACTCGCCAGCGTCAGTTCAAATATTTCCTCAAACCCAAGCCGTCTTTTAGCAAGCGCAAGAGACTCGTGATTAACCGGAAAATGCATCTCCCTTAAAGCGCCTGTCTTTGGCATCAAATCTTCTTGATCCATCAGCCACTCAGGGAGAGTTTCTGGAGGATCATAATATTCAAATGCATTTTTTACCGTACGGCGTACTTGAGTGGCACCTAATCCTTTTGTGAGTCGATACACTGGAACAAGACGTGCAGTGTTAATTGGAAAGCTACTTACTAGTTCGCAGGCTGGATTTGTAATAGCAAAATATTTGTAGTTTTGAGCAAACTCTCCTGAAACAAAATATTCTTGTGCTAATTTTATAGATTTAGATCTGTATGGCTGGTTGAACCATATTAGCTGGACGCTTCCAGTCCCGTCGGAAGCCATCGCTTCTGTCACGTGCATTCCTTTTTTAGAATAACGAGATTTTACACTACTCAGAGTTACCTTAATTGTGATTGGCCCAGGCATAATGTCGCCCACTTGCGTAATATGCGAATAATCATCAAATCGAAATGGCACGTGATTAATCAGGTCTTCGACAGTCTCAATCCGTAGTTTTTTGAATTTTGCTGATACAGCTTCACCAACTCCTTTGACGTAGGTAATAGATTTTTGAGCGCTCATGCGCATAGTTTACACTTTTTTCAGTAAATAAACGGTACTTGGGCCAAAGAATGTTTTTGCAAGTGGTTTTTGGACCGCTTTTTCCAGCTTAACAAGAAGAGACTTTGGAATGATTTTTTTCATCGTTGGAGACCGGAAGTTAGACACGGACAAGGTTTTTTCAATTTTAAATCCAGTTTGAGCAAGTTGCTTCCTCACTGTTTGAGGATTGTGATTAACAAAAGGAATTTCATTATCTTCTTTTTGAGTGCCGGTTTTAATGTCAACTGGATCCAAAGGCATCTTCTTGAATTTTGCAGCGTGCTTGATACGGTTTTTGAAATTTCCATAGTTTGCAAACTCAATCAAAAAATAACCATCTTTTTCTAAAACACGGTAAATTTCTTCAAATGCAGGAATAGGGTTCGGCAAATGATGTATGACGCGCACAACCATTGCTAAATCTATACTGTTATCTTCAAATGGAAGTTTCTCCGCTTGTGCTAGCTGCATAGCTACTTTTGGTTTGCCTTTCAAGAAATCTTTAGCAATATCTAATTGCTGCTGAGATGGTTCTGCTAAAGTCACATTTTCCGAAAACTGCGTCAAAACAACGGATAGTCTGCCGTAGCCGCCGCCAACGTCCACTGCATGTTTAAACTTTTTACCTTTCAGCATGTGGTTTATCATAATCTCTTCAGCTGCTTGTTCGTAATCTCGACCGTCCCAATATTTTAGGTAATTGTGATTTGAATCGTTGTATTGGTCTGCTTTTTTAACTGGCATTTTTCTCTCCTAGGGTTAGTGTGTGAACGTTCGTGGATGATCAATTAATTTTCATTATTTCGGCGTTATTACTTGAAACGATATTAAGGATACAAGCATTATGAAATTGTTACAACATATAAATACTGCATGAGCATTAATTTGATAGGTGGTTATTATAACCAATTCAATTTATTCTAACAGTTTTAGACTTGTAGTTCTATTAAAGCGTTCGCATTTTTTCCTCTGCGGACAATGCAATACCCCGAAATGAAGTCATCTGAGTCAATCGTAGTTTTTTCTAATGGCAGCTGAGAGCCGTTGATATAAATAGCGTTACTGTTCAAAAATCGGCGTGCTTCGCCTTTGGAACTTGCAAGTTTTGTTTCTACTAAAAGATCGATAAGCTGATCGCCGACGGACGCTTCTATAGACGGAAGCTCTGTTTTAAGTTCTTTAAAGTCAGTTACTTTTAGATCTTGATAGCTACCACTACCAAACAATACTTCACTCAACTTGGCAATAGACTCTGCTCGCTCTGCTCCATGGACAATAGATGTGACTTCGAAGGCGAGTCTTTTTTGAGCTAGCCTATTGCTGCGAGCTTCGTTGTGAGCCTCCATAATATCATCGATAGTATCTTTATCGAGTGTAGAGTACACCTTAAGGTAGCCATCGACACCTTCATCATCAGTGTTCACCCAAAATTGATAGAATTTATACACACTCGTTTTATTTTCATTCAAAAATATAGCACCACCTTCTGACTTACCGAATTTTTTGCCTGTGGATTTATCTATAACTAGGGGCAAAGACCATACATGTGCCTCATTGCCATTCATCCGACGTATCAAATCGACACCTGCAATACTGTTGCCCCACTGATCAGCACCACAAAGTTGCAATGTGACATTGTGTTCTTTGTTAAGGTGGACAAAATCATACCCTTGAATCAGTGAATAGCTAAATTCAGCATAACTAATGCCAGCTCCACCCTCGTGAAGTCTTGACTGCACAAACTCTCGACTAAGCATTTGCCTTAATGGAACGTGCTTTCCAACGTTCCTTAAAAACGAAAGATAGTCAATATCTTTAAACCAGTCATAGTTATCGACAACAGTAAAATCCATTCCAGAAAAAACGCGGTCATATTCTTTAGCAATAGCATTTTTGTTGTGAACTATTTGTTCTAGCGTATTTAAGTCTCTTTCTTGCGCTTTGCCATCTGGATCACCAATCATTCCTGTTGCTCCCCCAACAAGTAAGAATGCTTTGTGGCCATGCTTTATAAATAAACGGTTCATCATTGCAGCGGCCAGATTTCCTATTTGCATAGAATCTGCACTGGGGTCAACTCCGAAATAGAAAGAAATAGAATCGCCATCAAGCTCTTTAATATCTTTATAAGTTGTTTGGTTCACGAAACCGCGCCATTGTAATTCTTCTGATAAAGTCATAATAATTAGTAGTATAACAGGAGTTAAATAGCTTGCGCACGAAAAACACAATAAACCGCTTATATTTGCTATAATAGTAAATGATTAAAGAAGAAAAGACAGGTAGAGAGCCCCTATGACTAACAAGAAACGTAAGTCTATTTCAAATTCAATGAAACCGAAGTCTCGCCGAGTAAACGGTAATAAGTTTACAACCAAATCCGGCAAGACAATTAAAGTAAACCGATCAATCAGTGAGCGGTCTAAAGCGCGTAAGGATGCAAAGGCACTACGCACAGCTGAGCGTAATAAAAATCTTCCAAAAGGCCGGATTAAACGATCTCTCTACAAACTAAGCCCGAAGCGTCAGTTCAAATACTGGACAAGCCGTGATGGTGCTCTTATGTTTGTGAAACTCTCAGGGATAGCAATTGTTCTTGGGTTCTTCTTCTTGATCGGTATTTTCGCCTTCTTCCGCAAAGACCTCCCTGATCTGCGCGACATATCTGGAGACACTATTGGTGGAAGTATTCGTTATTTTGACAGAACTGGCGAAGTGTTGTTGTGGGAAGATTATGATGCGGTAAAACGTATTCCGGTAGAGGGTGAGAACATTGACGACAATCTTCGTGATGCAACAATAGCGCTTGAGGATCGTGACTTCTATGAACACAACGGCTTTAATGTCAGAGGAATAAGTAGAGCAGCCTGGAATAACGCTTTTGGTGGAGACATTCAAGGTGGATCAACTATCACCCAACAACTTGTCAAGCTGACAACTCCAGGATTTGCAGATGAGCAAACAGTCACTCGTAAAATAAAAGAATTAATTATTGCTGTTGAACTTGAGCGTAGCTATTCGAAAGATGAAATTTTGACAGGCTATCTCAACGCGGCACCTTATGGAACAATCGAGTATGGAGCTGAGGTCGCAGCACGGACATATTTTAATAAGTCTGCAAATGAATTATCTATTGATGAAGCAGCATTTATTGCATCAATACCGAAATCTCCGCCGACATATACACCTCATAGCCCCGCATTTGATCAAGAAGAATTAGAGGATAGGCAAGATTTTACTATCAATACTATGTTTGAACTTGGAATGATCACTGAAGAAGAGAGAGACGCTGCAGTCGAAGCAGACACAGTTGCAACAATAGTGCCCAGACAGCCGAGTAAATTTACCGGCATCGTTGCCCCACATTTTGTCCTAGCGGCAAAAAACCAGCTCATTCTAGAACAAGGTAATTCATACGATAGAGGCGGCTGGAAAGTCATTACGACACTCGACATGAACTTACAGAAGATTGCTGAAGAAGAAGTCGCTGCAGGATTACCACAAATTGAACGCCAACGTGGTAACACAGCAGCTTTTGTGGCTCAAGATGTGACTAACGGCCAAGTTGTTGCTCTCGTCGGTGGCGGAGACTTTAACAACAAAGAACGAGCTGGTGAAGTCAACTTTGCTCAAGAGCCTCTTCCTCCAGGATCTAGCTTCAAACCATATGATTATTTAGCATTAATAGAAAATACAGAAAATTCTGGTGCTGGATCTGTTCTGTACGATACGCAAGGACCACTAGAAGGCTGGCCCTGCACAAACAAAGCAAGACCAAAAAGTAACGGTAATTGTCTGTGGAACTATGATTTCCGTTACCCAGGTCCGGTCACGCTACGATACGCGCTAGGCGGTTCTCGTAACATTCCTGCAGTTAAAGCTGCACTTGTTGCTGGTGTCGATAAGACAATACAAACTGCAAATGATCTTGGACTTTACGATGAACGCTATGAAACAGGTGGTTATAAGTGTTACGCACAAGGTACAGATTTGTTGAATCCACAACTCGAAGATGAGATACAGTGCTTCGGATCATCTGCGATAGGTGATGGTGCGTTTTTGAACCTCGATAAACACGTGAATGCCTATGCAACACTGTCTCGTAACGGAAATAAATTACCACAAACGTACATTCTAAAAGTTGAGGATTCTGAATCTCGAACTCTTATTGAATGGGAACAGACAGCCGGCGAACAAGTCGTACGTGAAGATTCTGCTTACATTGTTGCTGATATGATGGCTGATCCACGTGCTAGCTACATGAGCCGTAAAAACCATGACTACAAGGGCTGGGATTTTTCTCTCAAAACTGGAACTACCAACGACAACCGCGACGGGTGGCTCATGGGATTCAGCACCAAGTACGCAGCTGGAGTCTGGGTTGGACACCACACAGGTCAGGTTGAAATGAGTGGCTTCATGGAAACTATGACACAGCCTATTTGGGCGGATTGGATGCAGCGTGCACACGATGGACTTGATCCAGTGTCTCGCACGAGGCCTGCGGGAATACAAGAATTGCCAGCTTATGTCGTCAGAAACCATGTTGGTGTCAGTTCTATTGAGCCAAGCCCAGCAACCGATCTCTTCCCTTCTTGGTACATAAACCCAGGCGGAGACCAAAGAGAAAAAGTAACTCGCGATAGAGTTTCCGGCAAAATTGCCACAGAATGTACTCCACCACTAGCACTCGAAGAGGTGACACAAAGCGATGCATCGACATTTTCTTCTGACCCGTTTGTAGACGCTGGCGATAACACAGGAGACAAAGATGACGTCCATCAGTGCGAGGACATTAAGCCAACTGTATCGCTCACTGCTCTGGATAATGGAAACGGTCAGTACACATTCCAGATATCTGTTGGCAACGGAACTCATCCAATCTCAAGTGATAAATTCACAGGCCAGCTAAACGTCACAATTGATGGCCAGGCTATTCCAAATGGTTCAATTCAAATAGGCGGACCAGGCACCTACACAATCGACTATACATCCATCTATGACACATCTAAAACGGTGCAGGTCCAGATCACCGATAGTGTGCTCTATACGACAATAGACGCCCGTGATATAGCGCTCAAGACTCCAGGAGCAAGTAGTAGTGGTGGCACTGGAGGATCAGGTTCTGGTGGTGGCACCCCCACAATCACTCCTTGATGACTGATAACTCTACGTCGTATTGAAATAGCGCCATTTTTCAGATGTAGCGCTATTTAATTAATTGCTTCAGGATTAAGTTATTCTTTTTCTAGAAAGTTATTAAGTGCGCTGCGAATATCCGGCACTGATGACAGCATGGGCTCTTTCATTCTAGACTTAGGCTTTGGGCCTATTGCAGCTTCAAATCCAAGTTTCTTGGCTTCTGCAACCCGTTTCTCTATGTGAGCAACATGTCTGACTTCGCCTGATAAACCCAGTTCACCAAAAACTACAGCATTTTTCTTTAGTTGTAGTCCCTTTGTGGCAGACCCAATTGCCATTGCGATTGCCAAATCGGATGCAGGCTCATTCACGGCTATGCCACCAACGACATTTATATAAATATCTTTATCGTTTAATACCAGTTTCGTCCGACGTTCAAGCATTGCTATCAGTAGATTTAACCTATTCAGATCAAACCCACTGGCAGCTCGCTTTGGATATCCGTAACTTGTCTTGTTGACCAACGCTTGAATCTCTACTAAAACAGGCCGTGTTCCCTCCATGGTTGCAAGTACTATAGACCCATCAACTACTTGACGTTCTGCTAGCAAAGCTGCCGATGGGTTGAGGACGGGTTTTAAGCCATCTTCTTCCATTTCATAAATTGCAGCTTCGTTGGTCGACCCGTAACGATTCTTCACTGTTCGTAGTACCTTAAAACCACCATACCGATCACCTTCAAACTGCAATACAGCATCAACACTATGTTCTAGAACTTTTGGTCCAGCAATTGATCCTTCTTTTGTGACGTGCCCGACCAATATAAGCACCGTGTTGCTCTGTTTTGCTGCTTTAGTAAGTAACTGTGTTGAATTAGTGATTTGACTGACTGTGCCGGCTGCAGAGGCGATTCCTTCGACATGTAATGTCTGTATTGAGTCGACTATCACCACATCATAATCATCTTCTAGGATTGTCTTGGCTATGTCGTCTGCGCTCGTACTTGATGCCAATTTAAGATCATCATTTACTGCTTTCAAGCGGCTGGCACGGGAAGCTACTTGATGAGCTGATTCTTCACCAGAAACATACAAAACGCCAACTTTTCTAGAGACCGCACCGGCTATTTGCATGAGGATGGTACTCTTGCCAATTCCTGGTTGTCCAGCAAGTAGTAAAACACTGCCAGGTACAAATCCACCACCTAATACCGTATCTAGCTGGCTATCTTCAGAAGAGATTCTTTTTACATCGGCTGACTTCTTGGCCACTTCGCTAATCACGCTGGCATGCAATGACCGCCCACCCTTAGAAATATCGGCACTCGCAACATCTAGTTGTTGCTGAATAGTATTCCACTCGCCACAACTAGAACATTTACCACTCCAGGAGCTGTGGATTGCCCCACAACTGCCACATTCATATCGTATTTTTGCCTTCGCCATATATTAGCTAGTATACAGCTACAGCTAGATCAAAGTATTGTCACTTGGATGTGGATGATTTAAAGTGAGTCTATTATGGATAAAATTACTATACACACCTGGAATGTTCACATGCACACTTTTGCTGAAGATAATTTATATGTTATTGAAGAATTAGATGAGCTCAAGCAACCCGACGTCATTTGCCTGCAAGAATATGTTGAAGGGAAAGACGCATCCACACTAAAGTGGCTTAAGCATAATGACTATAATATTACCTACCTCCCATTCGCCAATTATCCTCAAGACACATCAATTAGCCAGGGTATTTTTACAGCAGTAAAAAAATCGCTGAAAGGCGCCAGTTCTCCGGTTATCTTGAGAAAAGATGGTCCTAGACGCTTTAGAAATTTCCCGAACAGAAGAGGAGTAATCGATACTGTCATTACGTTAGAAGATGGCTCTATAATTAGCATTATTAATTTTCATGCGACTCCACCAAAACCCTACACAATTGACATGCGCAAAAGTGAATTTGACGTACTTAGTAACTATCTAGAAGAATTACCAAAAGATAGAAAAGTTTTTCTATGTGGTGACTTCAACTTCTTTGGTATAGATGCTAGGAGAAATCTGCTAAAGAATAGGTTTCAACATTTTACTGGCACAAATATTCATAAAACATGGCAACATAATTTTCCTTTCAGCCCGCTTAAACTTAATCTAGACTATCTATTCTGGACTCAAAACCTTGCTGTATCTGCAAAACTAAGACCATTCAAAATATCAGACCACCGACCAATTCTAGCAAGCATCAGTGTCCCTATTAGCCATTAGAGTTCAGTGGCGCGGGTGTCAATTGCTTTGACCAGTTCGCGTTCTTGGGTCGCTATTTCGTTACGTTCCGCAACTAGTGAGTTAAACTGTGTTATCAATGTGCGCAGCGACTCAAGCTCGCGGTTATACGACCTTACCTTTGCATTATAGACCGGCACTGCAGCGTTATATTCTTGTGGGTTTGAGCGCTTTTGGTTTAATAAGTTCGCCTCAGAACTGAGAGCGCTACCTAGCTGATTAGTATCGGTGCGTTTCTGGGATATAATAGTAGAAAGTTCATTCAATTGAGCGTCAAACGCTTCAATCTGGTCTTCTCGATTAGAAAACTCAGATTCATAAGCTTCTGCTTTAGCGACAACAGAAAGTCTATCTAAAAAGTACTGAGAATAATATTCTTCTAACTCTTGAGGTAACTCTCTCCATTCCGTCGCAAGTATTGAGTGTAGTTCGTTTGGAACGATACTTGGATCACGCAGCCTATAGTTCTCTATGGTTTTCAGCAAACGCTCATCGTTTATAGTTGCAAACGTTTCTTGTAGTAGCGTCACTATTCGATCTTTTTCGTCACCTGATAGCCTGTCAAATGCTGCATGCAGCATTTCATGTGCAGCAGTCACCTCTTCGACTCCTTGCAAACGATCATCCTGAACGTCAAAAACATAAATTCTACCATTAGTAATATAACAGCCAAGAACTATAGTCTCTTCGTCATTGCCGCAGACTCCTTGAAAGTTTGCTTTATCGAGCAGTGACGGATCGTGCACATAGAATAACTTGCGGCCATAATCATTGAGACTTGCCGCAGTGGCTAATCTCACTATCGCTGGACTAGGTTCGTAGTCTCGCAGTGCAATATAATCGAGCACATCTTGTCTAAATATATAAAGACTTGCACTGCCCACAAGCACTGCTAGACTGAAGAGTAACCCAATCGCTTTTGACAATTTCATACCTTCAAGTATACCAAGCTACTTATGATTAAGGATTATTTTTTCGACTCCGTCGTCTTTTGTTTACTTTCGGTGGTTTTTTTGAATTCTAAATCACCTTTTTTGACGCTTATCTTCACAACTGAACCTTTTGGTAGTTCATCTGCAATAAGCTTATCTGCAAGATAGTTTTCTATATCTTCTTGTATGACTCTTCTGACTGGACGAGCACCGTTTTTAGCATCGTAGCCCTTGTCCACCAGGTACTCTTTAGCAGCTCTGGAAGCATCTATACTAATCCCTTGTCTGACTAAGCGGTTTTTAAGCTCTTGCAACTGTAAATCAACAATTTCAAGTGCGTCAGGTTTGGTTAGTGCACGAAAGACAATTACCTTGTCAATACGATTGAGCAGTTCTGGTCTCATTAGCTTTTTTAACTCTGATCTTACTTCTTCCTGGTTTTTCTCATGTACTTCGTCAAGGTTCTCAAAATCCTTGTTATCGTCAGCGTTAAATCCTAGTCGGGCTTCTTTTTGTAGTTTATCTGCACCAACGTTGCTTGTCATAATGATGATTGTATTTGTAAAGTCTATTTTACGACCTTTTCCATCTGTTAACACACCGTCTTCAAGCACCTGTAGTAACATATTAAATATGTCAGGGTGGGCTTTTTCTATTTCATCAAACAATACAACAGAATATGGTTGTCGACGAATTTTATCTGTTAGTTGACCACCATCTTCGTAGCCGACATAACCAGCCGGAGCTCCGACTAGTCGTGAACTAGTGTGTCTTTCTGAAAATTCACTCATATCTATTTTGATCAATGCATCTTTGTTGCCGAAAAATTCTCGAGCAAGGACGCGTGCAAGCTCAGTTTTTCCAACTCCAGTTGGACCCATAAATATAAATGACCCAATAGGCCGTTTTTCGCTTGCCACACCGCTACGTGATCGTCGAACGGCTTTTGCAACTGCTTCAACCGCTTCACTTTGCCCAATGACATGCGAGCTCAAATTATCTTCAAGATGCAGTAGCTCTTTTACCTCACTGCGAATAACCTTGCTCACAGGAACACCTGTTATTCTGGCAACTGTATCTGCAATGTCGTCACTGTTTAGTGCGAGACGTTTGGTCCCTTCATGAGTTTTATTAAGTTGATTTAATTCAGCTTCAAGCTGACTAAGTTTTTGTTTTTCTTTGGCTGCTTTTTCATAATCTTCAGCATCGACAGCATCGTCAATTTTAAGTTGGATAATTTTACGCTCTTTTTGTAATTCACGGACACGTGGAGGTGTCTTACCTTTGTCTACGCGCAGGTGAGCGGCTGTTTCGTCTAATAGATCAATTGCTTTATCTGGCATGAATCGGTCTTGGATGTAACGACCGCTTAAGTGCACTGTGTCCTGCAATACTTCGTCGCTAATACTGACTGCATGGAAATCTTCATAATGTTTCTTTAAACCACGTAATATAGCTAAAGTCTCTTGATCTGTTGTTTCAGGTACGATAATTGGCTGCAAGCGACGTTCTAGTGCGGCATCTTTTTCTATGTGCTTTGTGTACTCATTAGTTGTCGTAGCGCCGATCATCTGTATTTTTCCTCTGGCTAATGCTGGCTTTAATATGTTTCCAGCATCCATTGATCCCTCAGCAGACCCAGCTCCAACCAATTGGTGTACCTCATCTATGAAAACTATAGTTTTGTCATCACCTTCAAGTTCCTTCATGACTTTTTTCAAACGATCTTCAAATTCACCGCGATATTTAGTGCCAGCAATCATTGCTGCAAGATCAAGCATAACGACACGCTTATCAATCAATGCATCAGGGACATCATCATTGATAATTCGGGTAGCAACTCCCTCAACAATAGCTGTTTTTCCAACACCAGGCTCACCAATTAAAACTGGATTGTTCTTCGTGCGACGATTAAGTATCGTCACAAGCCGTCTAATCTGCATTTCTCGACCAACCACTGGGTCAAGCTTGCCCTCTCGTGCTTGCAGAGTGAGATCAATTGAATACTGATCAAGTAGCGTTTTTTTGCCTTTTTTGCGAGGTGATTTAGTAGTACTATCGTTACCTTCGTAACTCTGACGGTTTAATAGCTGTTCTATCTCATTTAGTACGTCGTCTGTACGAATATTCATCTTTTTTAGTAACACTGTTGCACTGGCATTCTTCTGGCTTAGTATGCTGTACACAATATGCTCTGTGCCACACATTTCCTGGGCATATTCTTGAGCCACTTCCCACGCCATTTTAAGCGTCAATTTTGCAGCTTCAGATAATCCTTTTGCTCCCATGCTCATGACAATAGTTTGCGGCTTCAAGTTCATAGCAAGTCGAGCTTTTTCTAAAGTAACACCAGACCCTGTCAGCATTTTTGCTCCAACAGAAGCATCTTGCGCAAGCACACCCAAAAGGAGGTGTTCTGTACCGACATAAGCAGACCCAGCTGTGCGAGCAATAGCATCTGCATGCTTGAGACTCTGCAGAGCATTGTCACTTAAGTGATGAAGAAAATCCTGGAATTCGTCGTTAGGCTGCATTAGTACTCTCCGAATCTAATTGTTTTGTTATATCAATCATTACGTATTAGTATACTAAACCAAATTAGCACTCGTCAACCCTGAGTGCTAATAATGTAAGTCTAACTTCAACTTGTGTGGATGCGACGCCGTGTCTAGAGCTCTGCTTCACCATAGGCATCGATTCGCCCAGTGAAACTTATACTAAATTACAGCACCTTTCATATGAGCGACTTTTTATTCGCCGAATTGGTCGAGGGCGTCAAGGAGACCTTTTTCTAATTCTGATTTACGCTTTAGTTTAGGCTTGTCTGCATCTGCGACTGTGTCGTTTTTAGATTTTGGAGCTGGTTTTTTAGCATCGTCTTCTTTTTTAGTCTGAGATTGGTCAGTTGCTTTATTATCGACTAGCTTTGCTTCACTAGGTTCTGTAGATTCTTCTTCGGAAGTTTTATTTGCTTCAATGTCTAGTTCAATATCTGTTAGTTTGCTAGCTAATCGGACATTTTGGCCACCTTTTCCGATAGCAATACTTAACTGGTCTTCAGGAACAATGACCATTGCACGATTTTTTTCTTCGTTCAATGTCACAGATGTTACTTTAGTTGGACTTAAAGCACTTTTAATGAATTCCATCATATTATCATCCCACACAACAATATCAATTTTTTCTTGGTCGCCGATTTCGTTCACGACAGCGTTCACACGCGTCCCATGTCCACCAACAAACGTTCCAACCGGATCAACACCTTGCACGGTAGATGCAACAGCAAGCTTAGTACGTACACCAGCTTCGCGGGCAATAGCTTTAATTTCCACTGCACCAGATTCCATTTCGGGAACTTCGGCTTCAAATAGCGAACGAACGAGTTCAGAAGCACCACGGCTCACGACGAGCTGAGGGCCACGGAAACCTTTTTCTATTTCTTTTAAGAACACTTTTAGTCTTTGGCCTGGGAAATAGCGTTCTGATCGAGATTGTTCGCTTTGTGGCATAATAGCCTGTGCTTTGCCGATCTCTAATCGGACTATTCGCGATTCTATTCGTGAGACAACTGCATTTACAACCTCACCTATTTTGTCTTCGTATTCTGCCATAACGATTTCTCGCTCAGCTTCACGCAAACGTTGCATGATAACTTGCTTGGCAGTTTGCGCTGCTACACGGCCAAATGTTGTTACTTCTACCCACTGCTCTACTTCGTCATTGAGCTGTACGTCTTTTTTGGTTTTACGCACTTCTTCAATATCAATTTCATAGTTATTATTAGAAACGTCTGCGACAGCAACTTTTTCTACATACACGTCTACAGCACCTGTATTGAGATTGACTGCGACGCGAACTTCTTGTTCTCTATCACCAGTATCTCTTTTATATGCTGCGGCAAGTGCTGATTCAACAATCTCTTGCACGACATCTTCTGGTAAGTTCTTTTCTTCGGCAATGAGTCTCATTGCGCCTGCTAATTGTTTTACATCAAAATCCATGTGGATTTCCTTTCTGTTAAAATAACTTTTTAAGTATTGTTTTATACTCAAAATTTACTTTTTTAACAGTGGTAGATTTTTATTTTCTACAATTACTTGGAGGCTTTGAGCTACCACTGATTTATTTAATTATTAAACATCTGAAATGAAAAAATCCGACCAATGAGGGCCGGAAACTGAATTTATTATAGCACAACTAACCTCGTAGTAAAAATGACGAGACTTTGATTGTCAATAAGCGCACTGATTCCCTATAATTGATATGTATATGAGTAAAAAAGTGACACGGCTCTTTGAGCAATACAATCCAAAACATTACGATCTTTTCTTGAACATTAGCAAAGACAAACAATCATTCACGGGAATTGTATCTATTTCTGGGCGCAAAGTTAGTCGTCCGTCTAAGAGAATTACACTGCACCAAAAAGCTTTAAAAATTAAAAAAGCGACAGTATTTCAAAAGCAAAAAAACGGATCTTTTGATGAGCTTGAACTCTCTCGGATTAACACACAAGATAGCTTTGATGAAGTGCGGCTTCATTCTAGCAAACTACTTTATCCTGGCGAATATACACTGACGCTAGAATTTTCAGGAAATATTACCGACAACATGGACGGTATATATCCATCACGATTTACTGAAGATGGTCAAGATAAAAAACTGATTGCAACACAGTTTGAATCACACCACGCGAGAGAAGCATTCCCGTGCGTAGATGAACCAGAAGCAAAAGCAACATTTGATTTACATCTAACACATGATACATCTGAAGTAGCGCTCAGTAACACTCCGATTACCAATGAAAAAGTCGAGGGTACTCGCAAAACAACAAGTTACGACACGACACCATTAATGAGCACATATCTATTGGCATTTGTTGTTGGTGATATTGTTTACAAAGAAGCTCTCAGTAAGAATGGCGTCAAAATCCGTACCTATGCGACAAAAAATCAAGTCCAACATACCGAGTTTGCACTTGATACAGCGGTCAAGTGCATGGATTACTACGAAGACTACTACGATATCCCATTTCCACTTGGGAAGTGCGACTTTATAGCCCTCCCTGACTTTGCCAGTGGTGCAATGGAGAACTGGGGACTCATTACTTTCCGGGAACAAACGCTCCTCATGGACCCAGACACTACTTCACTCTCCACGAAACAATACGTTGCTATTGTTGTTGCTCACGAACTCACCCATCAATGGTTTGGAAACCTAGTTACCATGCGGTGGTGGACTGACTTGTGGCTAAATGAAGGTTTCGCAAGCTGGATGGAGTACCTTGCAGTCAACGACATCTATCCTGAGTGGAATCTCTGGACACAGTTCGCTGTGGATGACCAACAACTTGCGCTGAAGATAGACAGTCTAGAACACACTCATCCCGTAGAGGTGACTGTTGGTCATCCAGACGAAATTAGATCAATATTTGATGCAATTAGTTAC
>Ga0306866_1000296_pt1 | contig 17138 bp, 27 predicted proteins | sample AntRauTorckE5432_FD_190450 | JGI IMG/M metagenome (GOLD analysis project Ga0306866, IMG submission 190450) | Saline lake microbial communities from Rauer Islands, Antarctica - Metagenome Torckler E5 #432 (v2) (version 2) | ecosystem: Environmental > Aquatic > Non-marine Saline and Alkaline >...
TACTGCACGCTCTTGCCAAACAGTGTGCACTTGTTGCGCAGCAAGGGCCACGCGCGCGCGCCCGTCTGCTCGTCGCCGTCATAGTACTTGAGCAAGAAATACAGCAAAAAGACGATAATGCTGAGCAAAAAATAGACGCGCGCAAAGCTCACGTAGAGCAATAACAAAAGTGCCTCAAGGGCCACAATGATTGCCACAATGGCCATGACAATTAAAAGTTTTCTCTTTGGCGAAGATTTAGTTCACTGGCAAATTGCGTGCGACGCGCAAGAACCCACACGCGTGCCGCCCAGTGTAGACATTAGCGACGAATGGATTCATGCCAAACTCGCGCCCGACGTGTACATGTATTATGACGCCGCCAACTACAATCCGCGCGAGTTTAATCACTTGGCCACTCAAGTGAGCGGTATGCAAATATTTGGAACAGCCTTTTTTATTACGCATCCCCAAGCAGACTTTGTTTTGCAGTGTCAGCGCGCTCCAGCGCTTCCTGACAGATATCGTCTGGAGCGCCCAGAGATTCCATGTAGCCAATAAAAGCCAAACGAGCCGTCTTGTGCGTCAGTCGGTGCTTGTCGTTCTCCAGCATTTTGACCGTGTGTTCAATGAGTCCGTTGAGCGCCGTTTCAAAACTCCCCTGCACAATGGACATGGCGTCCTTGTTGACCGTCTTGATACCCAAGTCCTTGCACACGCGACGAATGGGCGTGCGCAAAGTGCGAGTCGTCGCCTTTTTCTTGCCTGCCGTTTTTTTAACCCCTGCCATTATTTTTAAAAATATAACAGGGGTCAAAAAATATGTCAAAACAACTGCCACCCGTTATTACTTCTGCCCAATACAAGGCACTCTGCGCCAAGCACGGATTTGACCAGGCCGAAGCAGGCACGCGCGAGTTGCTCAATGAAATGCTCGTCGAGAGCCTCGACCAAATGACACGACAGGCCATACTGCAGGCGGATCACGAGAAGCACACAAAGCTCAGCCGCAGCAATGCGGTAAAGGCCGTGGAAATGACACCCGACATGCCAAAGGGCATTTATTAAGTATATAATAAAGATTCCTTTTCATCTCATATAAAAAAACAAATGTTGCGCGGTCTGTCCATCTTCTTGTTGGTAGTGTCGACCGTGCTGGCCATTGTGGCACTCTTTCTCAATATTGCAGTGCATTCGGGATTGAACGACGCGCAGACTGTGCAGTTGGCCCAGTTGCGCGCCAAAAACAGAGAACAATGCAATGAAACGCTGCTCATTTTGGACATGCTGTCCAGTGTGCAGGAAACGCTCGACAATACCACTGTGGATACCATGCGCTTGCCGCAATTGCAAGAATGCGAAGCATATGTGCGCGCGCGCAACCCCGCCCTGATGAATGCGTCGGACGTGCGCTTGATGGAATTACTGGAATTTAACGACACCACCATTGGTCCAGAATTGGCGGGCTTGTTGCCCGACTTGTCGTTGGCATCGCAAGAGATGAACGTGCTGAATCGCACTGGGGAAATCAAAGTGTATCAAGTGGGCACAGTTGTGCAGGACCAGCTCTTTAATTATAGCATTCGCAGCATTACGTTGGGTAACGACAGTGAGTTTTATTATGTTAATTTGCCGCGGGTGGATGGACTGCTGCAAGTCGCAATGAATATGACGAGCGAGCTGCTCTTGGACGATTGGGTGCCTGCCATTGGTTCGGGTTGTCCTGCAGATTTAAATTGTACGCGCGCCGACGTTATTTTAGATCGTCAGCAAGAAAAGATTATGACTGTGCCCGTGCCCATTATGTTTGATGCACGCACGTATCCCAACGGTACAAATGTGCTACTTAAAGGCAATGCCGACGTCATGGTCGGTTCTTTCATTGGCATTGCCGATGCGGCGCATTTGAGTTTTTAAAAAAAATGAAGAGGAGGGCCTCTAATAAACCCAAGCGTCGCAAATATGTGGATGCGCAAGAATACCAACGAGACTTGAAGCGCTGGAAGGGCCAGCAGAATGAACGCTACAAAAATACACGACCCGCAGAGCTCTCCAATAAGTTGCTCTCCGTCATTCTGTCGGAAAATGACATCCTCCAAGCGGGTTGCCGCGAGCTGCAGGAATGGCGCTTGGAACGCTTTCGCCGCGGCTTTCCCGTCAAAAAGAGTGGCGACAACCGACCCAATTTGACGGTTCCGGCGCGTCTGTCAATTACTGACGACGATTGCTTTGTGCTCTCGTTGCCGCGCGTGCTGTGGACTCACGTAATTTTGCCCATGCTGCCCGTGTGGGAGTTGTTTCAATTGCTGCAAACTAGCCGCGTCATGTATGTACTGGCCAATGCCGAACTCTTTAGCAGAGCGCGCGACACATTTAGTCACGAACGCGCCACGCCCTTGGCCTTTGAACTGCTGCGCGTGGTGCGCGCTACGCCACACGTTTACAAGCGTGCCAATCTCTTAAAATTGAGCGGTCGGTACGTGTATCGCAAACACTCCATTTTATTGGTGCAGGCGGCCATTGAGCGACACGGATACGTGGAACACGTGCGCGATTATGCCGACGCATTGGAGCAGAAGCGAGAGGCCGAAGCAGACGAAGAGTTGTTTATGTTGGAATCCATGCCCTTGCGGGTCGCAGATTGTAATGCGCATCTTGTAGAAGCTGGCTATGGCACGTTTGCCGACTGCGCCGTCAAACCCAAACTTTTGTCGCGGATTGGCGACTGGCAGTATTACTTGGAGTTGCGCGCATATGTACATATGGAACGAACGCGCACAGTGCCGAAAATTGTAAAGTCTTTCAAGCATCCCATTGTGCACGCGGTACTGGCTGATTGCAATTTGGACGATTGTGTCAATAGACTGGGTTTGTCGTATTTACTCAATTTAATTTCGGCAAAGACGTTTTTTGGGCGACCATTAAGCGACTATCAAATTAGCCAGTACGCACAGAGCATTGTGCAAACGGTACGCTATCAAAAGCGCGCGCCTGCCTTGTCGTTGTGTTGTGTGTGGGAAGACACATCACTCAGGGTAGAGCCCATGACTGAAGCAACGCAGCTGTTTTACCCCAAGACAAATATGCCGTGCAGTCGACACAATGTGCAATTTTGGTGGCTGAATCACACCACTTACCATTCGTACCATTTTATTGGACCGTAGAAACCGCGCGCGTACGGCTTTTTGTCAGGGAAGCGTTCCATAAAGAGTTTAAAACATTCTGCCTTTTTCACATCTATCGCTTGGCCAGGCGCTAGCGGACAGTGCATCTTTTCGCAACTGGGCGGCGCATAACCACGATTGTAATGTGCCACATAGTCCCAGCGTCGCTGCGTCGGCACGTGGCGCCCGTCCCGCGGATAGCGCTCATTCAGCTCGTCCAAAATGTCACCCACCACTTGCAATTCTACCCCAGCGCGCGCCCACGTGCGCACCAGTAGCTGACGTTCTTGATCGTAAGGAAAGTGCTTTTGGTGCATGACCAAGCGCTCCATGCACGGAGGCATCAACGCTTTCGTTTCTTCTACGGAGTCAATGACGCGCACGTGCTCGCGTCGGCGTTTTGGTCGCTTTGTGGATGTGCGCTGCTGCCTGTTCTCGCAGTAAGTTTTGATCCACTGCAAGTGCGTGCTCTTCTCATGCGAATCAAACGTGCGAACCACCACGTGCCACACGTATGCGCCCGGCAAATGCACCTTTCCGCCCTTGTAGAGCACCAAGTGCTTGGCCAATTCGTTGGGAACGCGACTTAGGTCCACATTGAACCAATGACGCGGCCTGTCGCGTAGGCCCAGTTTGTAAAACGTTTGATAATCTTGCAGCTCGGGCGTACATTCAGTAGGCAGAGGCATGCCGACGTATTGCAGGCACTCGAGCGGAATGGTTAGCACGTGATGCCAGTCGTAGCGTCCTACCGTCAAGATGAACAAGTCCATTACGGGATTGGGCTCGGGATACAGCGCGTCAATGTACGCTTTAATGTCGTCCATGCTGGGCTGAAAGTCAAAGGCGACATTCGACGTAGGTGCCTGCGGCGCCGGAAGGGTGGGTAACGTGTCTACAATGTCTGCGCTACCGTAATGCCGAAAGCCCAACACCCGAAACAAGTAGTCTTCTTGTGTGTAACACACAACTACGTAACAATCGTACGGGTTTACATCTTGTGCAATGCCTTGAAAACACACCTTGTCCTGCGGGAATGCAGGAAACTCGCGCTTGAACCAGTGGCGCACAGATTTGACGAGCACTGGAAAGAGACCCATTTAGTTTTTTTAATAATAATTGCACAACAAGGGTTAAAACCCAATGGACGTTGTTGAGGAAGAAACACTTGCGCGGTTGCAAGATACGCTGGACGCGCTGTACGAAGCCCAACCCAAGACTGTCAAGGAGCGCATGCAAAAGTACATTGAAAATAGATCCGACAGTCAAGTGGCAAAAGTGAAACAAGCTCACGCCAGCACCAGAAAATATGCGGCATACACTGTGTCTATCTTGTCGCTCATGTTGATTGCCGTCGTAATTAATAAAAGTTTGTTAATTTTTTAATAAATCATGGAGGAGCTCGCGACCACTCGTCCCATTATACGAGACATTTTCAAGTCTTTCTGTGCCAAACTGTGCTATGTGTGTTGCAAAGATGAGACAGATGACATGATTTACAGCATTCTGTACACGGCTACGCTGAAGCGATCAGAAGTACTTGTCTTTCCTGTGAAACGACACAAACACTGTGCGTCCCCCAAATACTTGTTAAAATACTGTGCATTGGAAAGAGATGTTACTTATGACTATCATGGCGTTGCAAGAAATTTATTGACTGGTTTGCAATGCAGGCACTGCAAGGTGGTAGAGTACCGCAAGGCAAAACACGGCAAATGCGCGGGCTGCAAAACAGTCTTGTATTGTAGTGAGGCGTGCCAGCAGCAGGATTGGGCAGAACACAAAAAAGAATGCGCGCGTCTTGCCGCTTCTACAGAAACGCCAAATACGGTCGATACATGCATTGGCAAAGAGTGTGAAGAGCAGCCGCTAAAGAAATTTACTAGTCGGTTCTTGACCGAAAACGTTGGATTGGACGTGTATGCGTGTTCTTTGCGCTGCTTGCGCCACGCATACAAGCGCGCGCCTACTCTATTCGCCGAGGGTCTTTTAGCACCACTCGACCCCAAAACACACCCATGAGCACAGCAATCATTAAATCATCCTGTTCACTGGATCCAATCTTGCCCGTAATGGTTTGTTTGCCCTTTTGATGAATAGTGTTGGGCTCTTCGTACGCATAGTGAAAGCGCTCCATTTGTTCTTGGAGCGTGGCGCGAATGCTGGTCAGCGTGTGCTTGCGTGACGTAGTAAAGAGTTCGCTGTCAAACATGACGGCATCATTCTTGAGCTTGACGTTGAAAATGTACTGGTACTCGTCGGCCGTATCTTTGCCCTTGTGAATACCGGGCCGGTCATTCTTTTGCCAAAAACAGCGTAAGTCGGGTAGTTTCTTGATCATGTTCCACATGTGCGATCCTTCATTGGCTAAAAGGACAAATCATGAGCGAATCCGCTCGTCAGGGAGTTTGGTTTTACCTAAATTATTTTCCGGAATAAACACCTTGATGGATGAGCGAAACACGGGAATCTCATTCAATCGCTCAATGTGGTTCCTAAGCGTCGCTTGAATCTGAATGGCGGACGATTTGACGGGCTCTGCCTCAAGTCCAATAATCTACAAGAGAGAAGAAAAAAAAATGGATAAGAAGGGTCCAATGTTTGATTTTTTCTTTTTTCCAGAAAAGGACAATTTCATGGTGCAGTTGCTACAGTGCGCCACGGACATTATCGAAAAGAAATACGGAAAAGAGCGAATCCAGCAAGATGGCAGCATTCGGCGCGTCTTTCACTTGCTCAAAACCATTCAAGATCAAGATGCGCGCCGATTCGCGCTACTCTTTCTAATGTACTGGGAACAAGACATTTTCAAGGCAGTCAAGAGCGGCATTGACGCCGATGAAAAAATCTATTCCCCGCTACACTATGAAAAGTATCGCATGCGCCTCAAGACGTTTATCGAGCAAACAATTCATTTTCCGTATGACAAGCACAATATCATTGAAATTGTGACGGAATTTGAAAAGGCTGCGCGGTTAGAGTATGTGATGGGACCGTTCTAATCCCAACCGCGAAGCGGTTGGGATTAGAACAAAAGAACTTACCACAAAATTCAAATCATCATCGTAATACGCGCTGCAAATGCCCAGCTGTGACATGCCTCCGCCCGAGGGATCGACCGTAATAAAGACATACTTTGGCGTGGAAAGCGTCTTCTTCACTGGCGCCGCAAACAAGGCTTCAATGCGTTCCGCTGGAAAACACGGCAGATAGTCGTCGGCAATGATACCCATCATTTCCTTGGCTACCGTGGCAGAGTCGGCGCCGTACAAGAGCTTCAAGCGCTGGCCTTTCTTGGAGTTGAGCCATTTGGCCGTCTGTTTCACGTGGTTGCATAGGATCTGCTTGTCAGGCTCCAGCTTGCGACATTCTTCGCAAATCATTTGACAATCACACACGCGAAAGAAATTCTCGCCATTGACCTTGAGATTGATGAGTTTACTGAAAAAATTCTGCGAACCTTCCGGACTACTGAGCGCAAACAGGCACGTATTTTGCATTTGCAAAATGGGCACAATGACTTTGAAAAAGAGCTCGGGTGGGATGAATGCCATTTCATCAATGATGATGAGGTCGGCGCCTACAAATAAAACACATGAGCAAAGCGAAATGTGTTTTATTTGTAGAAACATAACTTACCTACTCCACGAGTAGTCTAATAGGAAAAAAAATTAGCTATGAAAACAAATAAAACCCCCAACAAATGGGCGCATTCATCCTACTCTTCTTATTTGGCGTACACAGTGTCGCCAACGTTGAGCAGCACGAGCAAGATTTACTGCGTTTACAGCATTCTAATGATTTAAGATATTATCCATCGTACACACTGTATTTATTTCATTCAACTATTCAGTCTTTTGCCTATCGCGCCAATGACGCACTCTTCACATTAGTCCATGCATGGAAACCTGCCGCATATCGTCACCCTTGATGGTAATGTCCAACACGACAATGAATCCGCAAAGCATAATAAAGGCAAAAAAGCACGCGCAAAACTTTTTAAAGCCATTCAAGCGCTTGAACCACGTGTACCAGTCATTCTTTTTATTATTTTTCACCATTTTGAAAGTGAGGATTTAAAGTGGACATTTCCTGCTTTTTTAGCTTTTCCTTCATCCGCTTGGTGCGCGCCGCTGTGCTCTTTTTATAATACACTACAATCACAATGGCAATGGTCACACCTACAAGAATAGAACAACTGACGGATGCGGCAATAACGGCGGTACGCGGGGAGGAGGAAGAGGGAGAAGTCTGACCATCTACTACAGGAGGTGGAAGTGATGGCGCACCTTCGGCGGCGCCATCACTTCCACAATCGGCCAATAAAACCAGTGCATTCAATCCATACACGGGTCGCACATTGTTACACTCGCTCACTTCACCCACCAATTCGATTGCAGAAAACGTGCTCGTGTCGCTTCTGCTTGCATACCGTGCCACTACAATTTCTACATTAGCACCCACGGCATCGGTTTGTACTTTCAACAGCGTAGAATTATCAATTTGCAAGTCTTGCGTGATATTTACAGTCGTCTTATCTACGAGCAGTGTGCCCTCCACCAGCAGTTCGCCTTTGACGTCCAGCGTAGAGTTCCTGGCCACTACGCCGCCATTGGGGAAAACAACTGTTTGATTGCGCAGAATCGTATTAATGATGGGAAACTGCAAGATTCGATTGTTGCCCATGTCGGCAATGGACAAGATGCCCGGTTCGGCGGCAATGGCAATACCAATCGATTGAAAAATGCTCGTCTCTGAAATACCTCCATTGTTGGGCGCGCCCTGCGTAAAGTCTGGTTGTCCAAAGAGCAACAGTGCACGCGATGATTGCCTGTATCTGCCACAATCAAATTATTAAGCAAACGCGAATACGTCACCACGTTGGGTCCATACAAACGATTTGCACCGACGCCAAACGCGGCCGAGTTAAAATCGTCTTGCCCATATTGCCATTCTGCAAGTAGTCTGCCGCTCTGAAAAAGAGCACGCGATGATTAAACCAATCTGCCAAGTAAAAATTGTCATTTTCATCCACGGTCAACCCGCGCGGGGCATACAACGTTTGTGCCGTAGGCTGCGCCAGTCCTCTTGCGTGCTAAAAAAGTTGGGCTGACCAAACACCATAGACGCCGTAGTCGTCGTGCGTGACGGATAATACAATACTCTGTGATTGCCGCCATCTGCAATGAGTGCGCCGTCCACGGAATTAATGGCAATTTGACTGGGAAAGCGCAGTCCATCAGGACCGGCAGACGGTGCATTGGTTGTATACAATCCACTCTGCCCATAAACGCCAGAGCCGGGTGGATTGTACTTTAACACTGTCAATTCCGTACAGCGTGTACTCTGAATCATATGCAACACCGCGCGGAATATTCAAGGACGTGGCACTTATTCCGCCATTGTGGAATAAAATGCTGCGCGCGTCGTGACGATAAAAAATAACAAAAACCCCTTGTTCATTATTCCCAATAGTAACTTTTGTCCAGCACATTTTCAATGAGCATTTCTACTTGCAAATACATAAACTGCTCATCGTGAATCCATTCCTTGGCGTCGTTGGCAATGCGGGCCAATTCAATGGTGGCGCGCTCAAAATCATAACTCACGCGATGGAATTCATCGTACAAGACGTTATTCTCATATTCATCGTGCGTAATCCACAGTGGACATGGTCTTTGTTGCAGGCGCTTGGGTTGGTAGCGTTTCAGAATGCCTACAAAATGGGCAAGACGTGTGTGGAGTGTGCGATTCGCAATCATTTTCTTGAGTTGAGTGACGAGCGTCTCCATGTTCCACGTGACATCGTCGCGCTTGCGCTTCATGTGCTCGTTGAAAATACCAAGAGTAGCAGCCATCTGTAATGATTAAAATATAAAATAAATATGATACATGAGGGGTTTACAATTGAAACATTAAAAAGTTATATTTTTACGTTGATGTAATTATTAAATGTGCTTGCGGTAGTTTGAGCTAAGTCAATAAAGTCGCGTTCATCATCAAAGTCTTCCTCTTGGGACATGTACACGCGCTCGCCCGTTTTGAGAAACGTAAAGAAATTCCTATAGACTGTAGCATGGTAATCACCTACGTAAACAAATCGAAGTTTTGAGGCAACATCTTTTCGAAACAGTCTACCCAATAGCGTCGCATCCATAATCCAAGATTCAGAGTCAAATTCAAAATTTTTTTGAGACAGTGGCTGTCCCAAAAAATAGTCGACAATCTTTGCCGCCACAAATACATCTCCTTGTTCTTCAAGTTTGATTAATTGTTTGCGGGCGGGAGACACTGTGTATGTCTTGTATGTCTTGACAAATCTCGTACTCAAGCCATTCAAGTATTCTTCTGCATTGATCTTTGGTTGTAATTTCGAAAAATATTCCCGTAACTCATACAACACGTTATTGTCAAGCAAAACGATTTTTTGAACTGCCTTGAGTTGCTCGGGCGTCAAACGCGCTAGAATCTTGTGTTGTTCGCTGCGATAATCTGCAAAATGAAATCTGCCATAGGGATGCACGTCGCAATTGACGTCAAACGTGCAGTGCATCAAGTCAATCATGCTACGCAACCTGTCCAGGGTCGAAAGTGGTTCGTCATCCGCATACATTTCTTCGTCTTCCTTGGTGGGGTCCTTTGGCTCGCCCTTGTAGTAGCGCGCTTCATACGGAAGTTCAATATACATGTCCACGTGGTATTTCTTGATTTTTGCGGTAGCCGCCACGGCATAAATGTAACGACAAATGTCCATGACATGTGGATGGGTTCCAGTAAACTCAACACGATTAGTGTTGCGGACGTTGACATTCAAGCGATTCTTCATAAAGGGTTCTTCTTTGAGATAGTGTTGTTCTCCAAAAATCCAATAGTCTATGTCATTGTATGTAAATTTACTCAATGAGAATGGACCAACTAAAATATTGACAAAAATGTTGAATGGGCGTTGATCTGCCTCGCGAATCAAATCCAACTCATGCCCAATAAGCTGGCACTGTTTGTCACAAAAAATCAAACCTTGTGGTTCTTGCAAGTGAGACACGTTGTGACAGACGAAACATTGCATTTTTTTTGTTTAAATGGTGCCTCTTATCAAATAGATTAATTTACATAAACTTCCATTCTATATCCCCACAGCGTGTCTGTAATTTGTTCCAACTCATAGTCCACTTTCCAAACGCGCTCCATGCGCTGAAAGTCGGCAATCATGGCCGAGCCTACCTGCGCGTTCAATTGATGCGGTCGCACGTACACGGGCACTTTAGCGTGCGAGCCACCGGGCGCGCGCTGCATGTCTCGCACGGCTCGGCTGACGCGTTCCAACACTGAATGTTGTTTACGCGAGACTGGTGCGTCCATACTGGACAAGTGGAGCGAGTGCGGCGGCACGCGGCGCAAGACGGCTTCTTCCACGGTGCCCATGATTTTTTGCGACAAGAGCGGCTGCATTTTGACGCATACCTTGTCAGACTCATTCATCATGTCCGCGTAGGAGACACCGCGCGTCAATTGCCCGTTGCTTTGCTTGGTGCAGTACCAAAAGCTCATGGGCGCCGTCTGCCCGCGCTTGTAAAAGTAATCCGTCATGCCCACCAGTGACCCAACGAAAAAGGAGCCCGGCTCGCCCTTTTTGTGCAAGATGGGCTTTTTAAAGGCGCCTAGCGAGCGCGCTTGATACACGTACGCCATGAGCGGTCGCAGCGGGTTGTCGTAGCCGCACGGTTCATACATACCCGTGCCTTCACCCACCAAAAAGGGCAAGCCCTCTTGCACTTGGTCGGGTAGCGGCAGCGTCTTGGCCACTTGTCGGCCCTCGCGCGTATTTTCCATCCACTTGCAAAACGTTTGCAGTGGCACAAAATTGTCATTCATGTGTGCTCCATAGTGTACGACGCGGTCCGACACTTGAGCGCCACGCACGACATCCAAGCTGAGTGGCGGGACGTATTGACTGGCAATTTCTTTCAGTTCCTTTAGTTGTGCCGAACAGGCGCGAGTGTCCAGTGTTTGCAGGGCATTGTAGCATTGCAGCTCGACTGCCGCCAAATCCTCACAGTCGCCCGAGTTCATGGCCATTGCATTGCCAAAATTTTCATACGGCAACACCAGCTGCTTACTGTACTGCTGAATGCGCGTATTCTTGTCGACCGTGTCGCTCACATAGTCCATGTATTGCGCCGCGTAACAAATGGTTAGCACGGTCGCACGCGCCTTGCCCGCCAAATTCAGTCGATTCCACTGCGCTGGTTCCAAATTGTCGCGTCGCATAATAGTTTCAAACGCATTCTGCCAGTAGAGCGTGTTGCTCTTGGGCGTCTCGGACATGACAAAGGCGGCCGCTGGCAAGGGCGTGCCAAGCGTGGTTTGAATGCCCGATTCGCTAAAGTCAAATGGGATGCGCATGTTTTCCGTACCCTCAAACGTATCGCGCATCTTTTGCTCCGTGCCAATCGTTTCGTTAATGTAGGCCGTAATCAGCGGGATGGTTTCGCGCGCATTGCACAGTTGGTGCCCAATAATGCTGGGATCCTTAATTTTCACGCCGTCAATACCCGTGACGCGAATGCGAATCATACCCTTGTCCAGGCCTTGTGCCGTGTACATGCGCATGTGCATGTCTTTTTCAAAGGCGCCTGAGGCCAAGATGCCTTGAGCAATTTCGCCAAATTCAATATGCGACACGCCCGCGTCCAACAAACACGGCGCGCCCATGTCATTTCTGCGCCAGGCCATGGAGGCAAAGCACAGAGCCGTGGTGGGTGGAATGGACGCGTGATTGCCTATCAGTTTGCCCGTGACGCGCGCCTTGTGCGTTTCGCCCGGGCGTTCCAATTGAATGGTCACGGGCTCGCGATCGAAGCGCGCATCTAGATAGCAGCGCACCTGTGGGTGTTTTTCAGCGGGCGACAGATTGCTCTGGACGTATGTAATGGAAAGATTGACTGAAACAGAATGCATCGCTTTTTTTAAAAAATTGTCTTTGCTCTTGTTGTTTTATAATCTCAACTTTCTAATTCATTGTGTATGTCTTGGATGCGCTGAAAAATCTCTTCCAGTACTGCGCGTTCTATGGGTGATTGCAAACGATCCAAAGGCATGCGCACGTTACGCTCCCACTGAATGAGCAAAGGGTTGGGATTTTTGCTCTTTCCTTCCGACATTGCATACTCGACACAGGCTTTCAACAGCGCATCTCCCAAGACGTCAGAGGCGCGCCGAATGCTGGGTTCCCACAAGTACCAACAACCGTCTAACTCTTTTGGTATATAAGAGCGCTCTGCGTACTCTAGTTCCTGGGACCCCTTTGATGATTTCATAGTTTTTTTTATTTTGCAAGTATGATAAAATCTCTACTGGTCAGCGCTTACAAGTCTATGGACCCGCTGGGCACACTGGAAGCATCGCTCGTGGAGCATCCCACGCAAGAAATGGTGAGTGTGTTGGTTCCCGAAACGATTGATTTAAACAAGGCTGACGAGTGTGACGTAATGACGGACATTATGGCATACTTGCAGCAAGTGGAGCGCAAAGAATACTGTTCGCCCATTGCGTGGCGCAGTCGCTTTATTTACTTTGCCACCAGCATGTGTCACGTATTTGGCACGGGTGATTTTTTCCCTGACACGGTCGTAGCGTACGTGGCGCCCGGCAAGCCCATGCCTTACGTATGGCTGGATTTGGATGAGCGCGCACAATTGCACTTGATTGACAATCACAATATTTGTGTGACGGGCTTTAAAGTGGTCATTCACACCATTACGGGCGTCAACAATTTAAAGTCGCGCCACTACACGGTGGGCGAGCGGACTGATTCAGCAGATGCTATGCAAATATCGCTGCGACTGGACTTGTATGGCAAAACGGCCGACCCGCTCATTGCTCGGTTGGCGAAACCTCATCCCGAGTTGGACTGTGTGGTCATGCTTACATTTCGCAAGCGTTTCAGTGGTATTTATTACAAAAGCAAGCATCCTCTCATTGCCAATACAATCAAGAATCCGACGAGTAAATCTTGCAGCACGGATTGCGTCAAATAAGCGGTAATCAGCGTATGTAAGACAGTGGCGACAAGCACGTAGTTAATTTGTTGGAGTTGCGAGCGCTCTTTCAGCACGCCAGCCAAGGTTGTACCGGCCAGCGCGGCAATGGATTCAATGGGCACATTGGTGTGGGCGGTAAATAGGACGGACACGACCAGGGCAATGACGGGATTTTTGAAAATTAGGGTACTTGACGCCCCAAAAAAAAATAAAAAAATTATTCTCATTATGGGTCCAGCAAATTTCTTGGAGGATTACCATTTATCGGAAATGCCCAAGAAATTGCAGTATGCAAATTTCAAACGCAAAGTGGTCGACAATGAAATTGAACCAGAATTAATTTTAAAGCGATACCGCACGGAATTTCCCAATGCCAAGTTTTCAGAGCGTAGCGTGCAATGGGTGCACGATGACGACGTGCACATGTTGTACGACAAGGACGCCAATCAGCCGCGTTTCATCATGTCAGACACAACGCGCCCGCTGCTTATTGGGTCCGACAATGTTGTCAAGAAATTTAATTACAAGCAAGACGTGTGGACACCCAACCAATTGCCCAAGTTGTGTGGTGGCGCGCTACTTAGCATCTTTAAGCACTTGAAGGGATGGGAATTGCTCGCGTGTCGTTTAGTGTGTAAAAAGTGGGCGCGACTTATTACCAACCAAAGCAGTCTGTGGCGCGTGCGCAATTTGCCGCCTTTTGTACAAAATTATTGGCCCGCGGAAACCTCTGCGTTTCGTCGCTATGTGCGTCACGCGTTTCTGAATGCGACTGACAAACAAGTCATTGTATATTTTTTTGAAAAGCCCGAGTTGTTTCATTTTATTTGTTCGCTTTTGACGGGCAGGCAACGGCGGCACCAGTTGAAGCGCAGTAAATTTCGCATTCGCGTGGGACGTTACACCATTGTAAAAAACAAGGCTGAATTGTGGTGTGACGAGTGTAAAAAAATTTCAGTTCAGCTCTTTTTGGACGCGTATCGACAATACTTAATTTTGTAAGCAATATAGAAAAATTTTTTAAAATGGTTAAAATGGGCGCCGCAAAGAAAAACACTCCTAAGAAACCCGCCAAAGTCAAGACGAGTCGCACGCGTCGTGCCGGTCTCCATTTTCCTGTGCACATGGTGCGCAAAGAGCTCAAGGCGCGTTTGGGCCCAAAGCGCAATTTTGAAAAGGGTGTCGAGGTCGTGTACACGGCGCTCGTGGAACACTTGGTGGAGCGCCTGCTCGTCAATGCATCCGAGCGCATCACCAAAGGCAACTACATTGACGCCACTCACTTGCACGACGTCATGACGGACAAGGACGGCGAAGTGGCCAAGGTTTTCCCACAGCATGTGACGGGTCTTTATTAAAGAAAAATAAATGGGTTCATCAAAGTCAAAAAACCAACCACTGCGCGTGCTAGTCATTGGTGCGCGCAATGCCGGCAAAACACACTTTTTAGACATGTTTTATTTTGGCGGGGACAGCACAAAGATTCCCACACACGGCTTTAATGAAATGGTTGTGCATCAACCATACTGCAAGCGCGAAGTGCGCCTCGTAGAGTATGGTGCACACATTGAATGGGCTAGTGTGTTTCGAGCGCACAAGCACGACTTTGACGCCATTTACTTGGTGATGCGTTCAGATGCACCCGCCGAAGAGATTATGGAGTCCAACAATGCACTGTTGCATATGTGCGAATTGCTTCCACACGCCGTCGTGGCCATTATTTGGAATTTAGTTCCGTCGTCGAGCGGAGAAGCGCGATCCTTGCAATGGGCGCCCCGCTCCAATAGTTCGTGCGTGTGCTACATGGACTTTTCCAAAGTTGGATGGACCGAAAGGGTCTGCGAGTTGTTTGAATGGACCATTGTAAACAGCAATTCTGCCAAGAAACGAGCCGCGTGAAATGCGAACACTGCACGCGCGCCTATTGCAATCTGCACGCCCGTATGGGATTTGAATGCCTCTCGTGTCACATGTACTGCTGCGTTTCCTGCGAAAGCGAATCGCGCATGAATTTTTGTAAATTCTGTGTATAAAAATAAAAATTTAAAAGTGTGCGTAAGGGGGGGTGTTGTCAATGCTGGACAGATTTTGTTTGGTGTACAAGCACGTGCACTATGTGCCAGAAGCGCACTTTAAGTACATCAAAGAAACGCGCATTCTCAATGACATGATGCCCGTTTCACTCGTGTGGATGGAAGAGCCCCTGCAAGAGCGCAGATATTTTGGCCTGCAAAAGCGACACAAACCCGTGAAGAAAGTAACGGCGTCGCATTTTCAAGTGACCAAAACATTTGTGGGAGCGCTGAAACCCCTCACGTTTGCGCGCTTTGACGGATTTGCTATTGATTGCGTAACGCAAAAGCTGTGCCTGTTGCCCGATGCGTTCCGTTTGCACTATACCCTGGAAAAGAGAGGCATTAATCCTTTGTATACCAAGCCCTTTATGAAATATCGTGTAGCTCAAGATATGGACTACATGTTTGGTGGTGGCACCACTAGTGCACAGTTGCCGAAACACATGCAAGTGATGAAACAGTTTGGATACGTGAGTGATAGAGGCGAATTTAATTTTGAGCAATTGTCCAAGGATTTGCACACGTATTCGCGTCGCGTAGAAGATGCGCTACAGGACTGTCGCAACAAACTGATTGAATTGCGCGGTGGCGTAGTTTCCAGTGCGTCGTCGCCAACGTTTGATCGTTCTCAGTTTTCGCTCGATCCCGCAAGTATCAAGCAACAAGCCCAGCAGCAATTGAGCAATGACGAAGAAGATTCCTCAAGCTTTTAATTTAAATAAACATCGATTATATGAAGCAATGGCGCGCTTTTCGTGCTTTAAACACTCAAACAAATCATCAGGACTAGTGGTGGCGGGTTGCAAATCGGCAGCCAATCCCACTTGTTGCAGCAGTAGCGTTACGTATTGAGAACAAAACATACCACCCACTGGCCAGTGGCGTGTAATGGGCGCAAAATTCCAAAGCATGGCAAAGTAGGAAAAGGTGGCTTCGGCGCGATTAGCATACAACTGTGCTATTTTTTGGATACACGCTTCTTCTTGGGGTGCCAAGGCAATCTGAAAAAAGCATCGATACTTGGGGTTGCTCAACGTGCGCCCCTCTTCATAGTGCACTCTGCCCGGGTCGCGCGTAATGCTCGTCACCGTATTGTCGCTAAAGCGCAGTTCAACGTGCGAATAGCGCGCGCCCAGGGCGGGAATGCATGCGGCAAAGATACTGGGTGTTTCTGCTTGAAAAAAGCCCACCTGCACAATGTGATGACCCTGCGGTGTCGTCTGACGCGAAATATATTCCATGCAAAATGCTAAAAAAACAATTGTGGACCACCTGTCAAGAAACGACGCATCAGCAAGGCATTGAGCATCGCGCCGCCACTATATACAGAAAATTGATTAAGCGCGCCAAACAAGCGGCGCTCTATGGCGAATGCGAATTGAGCGTCACTGTGCCTCTACACCATGATGAATACGTAGAAATGGCCGTGCTGAAAAGACTCGCCAAGGATGGATTGCACGTAAATGCGCGCGGCGCCATTTCATGGAAACCCTCGGCAGAAGAAGAGCAAGTGCCACTCTTGACGGCCCGCGAACTCGTGCAAGCAGGATACAATCCAGGCGACGGAGATTTGTTTAAGCGCATCTTACAATCACTTCAGAAAGCCATTGCACGGGGAGAAGTGCGAAACGACTTGCTGCAAGCGCAAATCATTTGGGTCAATGAACATTTTAAGAAGGTGTAAACTTCATTCTCTTCCATTGTGGTACAATTTTTTGTGATCGATACCGCTTTCCGTTAATCTCAATGTATGCAACATTGAGATGATCGACTGGCTGATTAAAACGCCCTCCAAAAGTGAGATGGGTGACGCTAGGCGGGATGGCGCCTGCTGTCACGGGTTGATTAAAATGCGCTCCAAAAGTGAGATGGGTGACGCT
>Ga0306866_1000300_pt1 | contig 17022 bp, 23 predicted proteins | sample AntRauTorckE5432_FD_190450 | JGI IMG/M metagenome (GOLD analysis project Ga0306866, IMG submission 190450) | Saline lake microbial communities from Rauer Islands, Antarctica - Metagenome Torckler E5 #432 (v2) (version 2) | ecosystem: Environmental > Aquatic > Non-marine Saline and Alkaline >...
AAGGGCTAGCCAGCATTCAAGGTCCAGCAGGACTGAGGATAGAGAGAGATAGGTACTTCACGCCGACTGAAGTTGGTGACATGCCTAGCTGGTAGTAAATCGTCCTGAGTAGGACTAAAAACTGCTCACCAATTTTAATATGGTTAAGTAATCTGTCATAATTGAAGTTATGAGCATAAATAAAATAACAATCTGTGGATCAATGATTTTTTTTGATGAGATTTCTGAACTGAGTACTTCATTGAGTAATCAGGGAGTTGTAGTTTATGCACCTATTAAAGAAGGTAGCGGCGTTGACTATGAGCTACTCAATGATGAAGATAAAGCCACTACTAAACAGGGATACTTAGATAAACACATCGAAAAAATTAAGAAGTCAGATGCAATTTTAGTAGCGAACTATACTAAAAATAGTGCAGAGAACTATATAGGAGCAAACACGTTCTTAGAGATGGCTTTTGCATACATTCTTGATAAGAAAATATTTATACTGAATTCAATCCCAGAACAGCCGAACAAAGTTGAGATTTTAGGAATGAAGCCAATTGTACTCAATGGCGATATAAGTAAAATATAACAGCCTCTAAGGTTTTTCTTTTAAAAACTCTTGAACTCTATCTGAATACAACAATTTTAAAATTTATCTAGCTAAGTTAACTAGATTTCTCCCAAGCTGCAAATATTGACGGCCCGCTTAGTATGATTAAACTACTAAACAAAAAAATCTTTAGCTCAGCACTTTTTGAGGTTTTTTATTGAAGAAAAGCTTTCAATTTCTCTTAGCTTTTCTACAATATACTCTCCATTATTCCAGTAACATTTCCACGCAAAAGAATCTTTACTGTAAGTATGAATTCTGTATTCGTCATCTACTATTTCTATAGCCGCATGCTCGTCAAGAGCTATGCCAAAAAGACTAGTATCTTTTTTAAGTATTGATTTGAACGACGACGTATCTGCCTCCGTATTAAAGTGAACACAAAGTAAGCCCTGTACCCAACCTAGGGCAGTTTGCTTGTCTACCGCGCCCTCTTGTTTGTCTGGAAGGAAAAAATCAAACCAACAACAAGCTCCAGCGCTTAATCCACTCATCACGGTGCCAGATTCATATGCCACTCTTAAAAGCTCATCCACTCCGCGCTTGCGCCATGTTTTTATAAGAAGGCTAGTATCGCCAGGAGTTACATAAACTGCATCGGCCCTTCCAATTTTAGCCACTATTTCTTCATGTGTCTCTTCCTGCTGTATTAATCTGAGTTCTTCAATCTTTGCGCCAATAGGCTCATATTGTTTTCGGAACGCAGACATATATAAATCAACATCACGCTCACCACCCTCTGATGCCGTGGTAATAACCAATACGGTAGGGTTCTTCTTGCCAGTCGATTCAACTATGAGTCTATCTATAGGGGTGGTTTCAACCGGGAAAAACATCTGATCAATTCCAGGATACCAGTCGTCATACACATCCTTGCGTTCACCAAAGAACCCGCCACCCATAGCAATAATTATTTTCTTCATGTACTGATTATAACAGTGGAAGCAGAACCGAGGATTTATGCTGTTGTTCTGAATTCGTCATATGAGATAATCTAGTAATGACAGACCTCGGTATCAAAACAATACTGCTAGAACATTATCCCTTCAAGAAGATTCTAGAGCTAGAATTGCTAAAAGGTGGTGCATCGAACGATAATTACGTATTTTCTGATGGGAATCAAAAGTATATCGCTCGTGTATGCATTTGTGACTCAGTGAATCAGATAAATGCAATGATACCTTTCCTAAAGCACGCCGAAGTAACCGACTACCCTGCATCTCGGCTTGTCCAGACTAAAGATGGGCGAGATTATGTACAAAGTGACGACAGCCCGATAGTTGTCACCAAATACCTAGAAGGTGATTCTGGAGATGACACTACCGTCGGTGTACATCATCTAAAGTCTTTAGGAAAATTAGTAGCAGAATTCCATAAACTGCAATATAACCCTTCTAGCACTCCCATTACGCTCGACCCTAGTTATATTTTTGATCGGTATGATCAACTTATAGATTATAAGCCAACTGATAAAGACGATGATTCACTACGCCTCATAGAATTAGTCGACATCTACTATAAAAAGTTCATGGACGAGAAATTCACAGACCTTGCCAACGAACTACCCCATGGAATAACACACGGAGACATAAATTTAGGGAACGTCTTGTTAGACGACGCTGAAGCGGTCTGTCTTCTAGACTTTGAAGAGATTGGCGCAAGCTGGCAATTGCAAGATATCGCGATGATTTTAGTGACGTGGGCATTTCCTGGAGGCAAGCCAAACTATGAGTATATTGAAGCGTTTTTGAATGAATACCAGCTACACAGACCTTTTACGAAGATAGAAAAAGAGAACATCGTGAACGTTACTGAATTTATCGCTTTCCGTCAGTGCGTATACGCTAAAAGCATGATGTCTAGGGGCACTATGGAGTCTGTTAAAGAATTCAGTTCATACTGGACTCTTCTGTACTTGTATGAACATAACTTAGTTTTAGACAACCAGTTTTGATCATGCTCAATCGCTAAAATGGCACCCATTCTAAATGAATACAGATTAACCAAAATATGTCGATTGAGGTTTTTCCTTCATGTAGTGGCTGCCAAAAGTACACCCCAAACTCCCATGGCAAGGTAGTATTCACCTATGAAAGAAACTCGTAGGGCTCTTTGCTGTGCTTTCAAGGGAATCTCCACCTTGCCAAGTGAGCCTCTTGAGGTTGCAAACCCGCCTTGTTACATAAACTAAAACAAGGAGGCAGAAATGCTACAACAATCACAAATTAACGATACTAACCAAGATAAATATAACGGCTGGAAGAATAGAGAAACATGGCTCGTGAATCTCTGGATTAATAACGATCCATATCTTCAAGCAGAATTAATGCATATTATAGAGAGTGACGTAGGTATTTATGTAAAAGTTCAAGACTTAAGAGAATTGGTAGAAGATATATCATTTGATCATATCAATGAATCTTCCGGTATAGGCCCCGATTTGGTCAACACAGCACTAGCAAGAGCTAGCTTAACTCAAATTATAGAGTTAAATAGCGAAGGTTAAGCTAAAGAGTCCTGAGTAAGACTAAAACTGCTCGTGTATACTAGATTCATGAATAGCACACCAGACATTAACCCAATACACGCAACGAGATACACTGAATATCTCATCGACCTATACAAAGATAAAAAATTAGGATATGACGCTTACGCTAGCGGAAGAGAGGCATACACAACTGTAGATTTATCCAGTTTAGATAAATTGCTTGAATTTTTGTACAGTAGTTTTACGACAGGGGAGAGTGGCATAACTGCGGCAGGTAAGGCATTTATAAAGTATTATTGGGGCTGGGATAGACTAGCTGAAATATTAGTAATATCCGCAGACAATGATTTGAATTCATCAATAGCTGGAATGAGCGAGGAAGATCTCTCAAAACTTAATCATTGGGAATCAATAGCTGCTATTTCTACAGGTTTGCGTACTTTGAAGTTATCACCTGACGATAATCCTCTATCACTGCCTGATTTATCCCATGATGATAAAGCGCAGCTTGATTACTAGTTAGCTACGGCTTAAAACCGTTTACTATTAGTATAAATGGTAAATCCGCCTCATCTGCAAAAACACCATCCCGAGCTTGATCAAAATACTTCTCAGCCTTGGCTTTCAGCCTGTTATCAGGCACAACTAAGATAATAGTCGGATACTGGCCACCAGGCCACGTTTCTTCATCGTAGTGTTTTGTATGTTGATCAATTCTTTTCTTGATGTAGAAGAATAGGTTATCGGTGAATATATCTAGCATGTATTCATCATGTACAGTCCCGTCATCGTCTTCTTTATAAAAAGTAAGGTCTGGAAGAGGACTTGGGTAGTGATCTTCATCTCGCAGGTCATTAGCTGTAAAGAATAAATGCTCTGGATATTGCTCTCTGAGCTTTAGAAAGGTCTCGTAAATGAGCAATGAAGAGTCGATGAACTTACTATTCAAGTGTTTGTCCTTGTAGGAACTATGCAGAGCCTTGTCGGTTAAAGCAGTGTTGGCTCTCAGAAAGGGAATAGCTTCGTTCTCTAGGTAGTAGCTAGCAGGCTTGTTGAGTAGCTTATAGCTTTTGTCATGATGCTTACCTATATATCCTTGCTCGCATAGAAGGTTTAAAGCAGCATTAGTAGACGATAGAGATTTTCCTCTATGTTTAGATAGTAATGGTCCAGTTATGAATCTGAATTTGTGAGTAAGTTGAAGAATGTAGGTTTGTTTTTTGTTTATAGGTCTGTGTAATGATTGAGTTGAGTTGTTCATAGGTTGGTATATTTGTAATCTCTCTCCACCGCACACGTCGTTATATATTTCTCTATATACTTTAGTATATAAGAAAGAGAATAAGAAAGTAAATCTGTATCTGTTAACAATAGTTTGAAAGTATGTTTTCGGCTACACAGTTAGAATTAATCAAAAAAGAGTTTCCACGTTGTCCTTAAAAGCACAGATTGACCTACTCTAGTCGAGTCTGACCTATTGAACATCCAAGGATTAGCTAAAATATATTTATTTCGAATCACATAGTATTTTTGATACTTCTTCAGCGTACATTGCCATATCTTCGTCGGGAGCTACCGGGTCATTTTCATCGACTTTGTGAGCTAGAGCGTAGAGCTTCATGACTTCAATTACGAGTCTTGGACTACGCATTGCAAGAAAAGCTATATTAAATCCAATTGCGTCTAGGTTAGATTTCTGCAGCGAACTAGCAATGGCCGTAGGGCGGTCTTCACGTATATTCAGCTTAGTAGTTTTAGGATCTTTCATTGAGACTATCATACCTCTGATCAGTACATAATACTAGCTAGAACATATTTTATAGTAATTGTGTTACACTTAAGCTAACATGCCAGACGACAAACTATCTATCAAAAGAACAGCTAACCGTATCAAGAAAGCACGTCAAGATGCCAGCCTGACGCAAGCCGAAGTAGCTGAGGGTGCAGGAGTGAGTGTAAACCACTACGCACAGATAGAGCGTGGCGAAAAGAATCCAACTGTATCTACGTTCAAAAATATCCTTAAAGCTATCGGCGCATCTTCTTCCGATATATTGGGCAGATAGTCTACGAGTGATATACGAACAAGAAAACAAATATATATCCAATGTTAAGGCCATCCTAGCTAAGGATACTGATTCTGAGAGTAAGATTGAAGAATTGATAAGTCTAGGCATGCCACACTATAAAGACTCAAGCTACAATACAATAGTTATAACAAGTACATTAATAAACTTGGACATGCCTAGCTTTGAAGACTTCATGGAAGATAGCGATGCAGAAGAAGCATGTGATGGGTTCATTAAACTATTCGAACAATCCATTAATGATTTCGAGAGTAACAATCTCTACACACAAGAATATTCCGTTGAACTAGCTTACAGTAAAATCGCGGACGATAATTATACCTATAAAATGATTAAACACTCAATTGATGCAACCACACTTGAAGAGGCTAAAAACATGAAAACTCAGGTGAGAAGAAGTGCCTCAAAAAAGTACCCTGAAGACGAAAAGTATACACTTGAAGACGATAGACTAATAAGCACGATACTCAACACGAAGAATAACTCTGTAGTTTACGAAAAATATGTAGCAATCCAAGGGGAGTAATCTCTGTCATTATTATTAAGTAATAACCACTTGCAACTATTGCCTTAGCTATAGTATACTATTGCTATAGCAATACATAACAGATGAGGGTATCATGTTATCGATAAGCGAAAAACCTATTTTAGTTCAAGCAAATCAACTGACACAGGAGTCTGTAGATAATACAGAGAAGCTAAGACGGATATTGAGTAAGCAGGCTAATCAAGTTATTGATTACGAAGTAGCTCAGGAGATAGGTAACTCACTGCTCGAGTACTACGAGATACTATGCGAAGAGGTGGACGATGAGTGTAGCGACTAAAGCTGTCATACTAGCTAGAGTGTCTAGCAGGGCTCAAGAAGACGAGGGTTACTCTTTGGATTCTCAGGTAAAGCTTCTAGGAGCCTACTGTCAGAACAAGGAACTAATAGCAGTAAAAACGTTTAAAGTCACTGAATCAGCATCTAAGACCTCGCAACGTAAAATATTCCGTGAAGCGATGAAATTCATTGAAGACAACGACATTAAACACTTAGTAATAGAGAAAGTTGACCGACACGTGCGCAACCTACACGACGCCGTAGAAACGCATGACTGGTTACTAGCAGACGAAGAGAAACAAGTACACTTCGTAAAAGATTCACTTATCCTACACAAGAACTCACGCTCACAGGAATGGCTAAACTGGGGTATACGAGTCGTTATGGCCAAAAACTACATAGACAACCTACGTGAAGAAGCTATGAAAGGCTGGGCTGAGAAATTAGCACAAGGATGGTTGCCAGCACCTCCACCACCTGGATACGTAACCATTACTCAAGACGGAAAGCGCATACACGTTCCAGAACCTGAAAATAGCAAGCTGATGGTAAAAGTGTTTAGATTCTACGTTAGTCCCGAAGGATCTATCAAAGCGGCCGGTGAATATATGACAAGCCTAGGAGTCACAACTAGAACGGGTCGACCATTCGCCAAAAGTAACGTGCATTTAACATTGATGAACCCGTTCTACATTGGAATAAACCGCATGAACGGTAAAGAGTATCCTGGAGCACAAGAAACTTTTATACCAAAGAGGTTATTTCAGCAAGTACAAGAAAAGCTTCACGGCGGAAAACCCCAGAAGTTTAAAACACATACCAATCCCTTAAAGAGCATCGTTTACTGCATTGACTGTAATTCTGTTGTGACATGGCAAAAGCAAAAAGGCAGGTATTACGGTGTATGTAGACGACTCCCCGATGAATGCAAGAAAGGTAGCATGCTTAGGGAAGACAAGATTGAAGAGATGATTGTAAAACGACTCGAAGAACTAGTCTCACCATCGCCAGAAATCATTGATTGGGTGGTGAGCAGTATACAAGACAGAAATAATGACAAGATTAAGGAACGAGAACTGCTAGAGAGTACATTAACCGCCAAACTCAAGAGATTAGGAACAATGGATGAAATGCTATATGACGATAAGTTAGCAGGAGATATAACTAAAGAAAGGTACGAAGATAAACATGAACACATCATAGCTCAGAGAGCAGCGCTGCAAGACGAACTTGCATCAATTGATACATCAATTGGAGACAGGCTGAAACAACGTCAAGTAGTCCTAGAGTTGTCTCAGAAAGCGGCTGAAATATACCCAAATAGGACACCAGCTCAAAAACGTATAATAATTTCCAAACTTTTCGATAAACTAACTTTAGAAGGAGGTATTCTATCTGTTAAACACTCAAAATTCGCCGAGGCAATTGCACAGAATGTTCAGAAATCAATTAAAATAATGGAGACAGAAAAATGACGTTCCAAACTAACGATAAAAAAGACAATAACAGGGATTTAAAAAACAAAAAAGACCTCAAGAATGAGATCCGTACTGTTTGGCAGCCCCTAGTGGACGCACTTCGCAACATCGACGGTACAAACGATATACTTTTTTAGCAATTATTTTTTATACTTGGGGCATTCCTAAGGCATATGCGCCACAGAAAACACCGTTACCGAATACGTTTTGGAAGTGATCCCTGTTAACTTCTCTTACCGAAGGATTAATGAAACAGCCAGAAAGACCACTAGCAGTAGCTAGCAGCCCAATGTTTTGTACCATTACACCTGTATCCAAGTATGGGTTACGGTCTACTTCATCGCCAGCTTTATATGCTAAAGGGTCTCCGAAAAAAGTAAGCACATGTTTCGCTCTGTGAACCCATCCAACGCCACCTACAAGTACGCCACCTAGCAGCTCTTTTCTGTCTCTATCACTTATAATTTCAATCTCAACACCTCTTCTGTCACACGATGAAGGAGCGAGAGTGCCAGCTTCTACTAATTCTTCAACCAGCTGCATTGGAACGTCTTCGTCAGAAAACATTCTCTCAGAGTGACGTTCTCTCATTATCTCTAATAAAACTTCTTTTTTGCGTTTTTGATGAGCTAAATACCTATCTTGAAAAGGATCATGTGCTGAAGTTACAGTATTCATAAATAAAATAATACCATATTAATGGAATTAAATCAATGTGGCAGTCCCTAGTGGACGTGCTCCGCAACGAAGATTAAGCATAAGCATATTATCTAACGTAAATATTACAATGGCAATAGATATCCATGAGCATTATACTACATATAGTGTTTGACGTGAGGTCGTAACGCTATAAAAACTAAAAAAGGAGATAAAAAATGAATTATGAAATAGATATTTTGGACATTGGTACTGGCGCCTGCGGAGATTCTATTGCAATCAGATTCGGAGATCTCAATTCTGCTGATCCTCAAGATCATACTACTATTTTGATTGACGGAGGCTTTAAGCCAGATCACGTTAAAATTAACGATCATTTTACAAATTACTACGGCCATAATAGAATCGACCTTGTGGTTTCAACGCATCCAGATCAAGATCATATCAACGGATTATCGGGTGTACTAGATAATATGAACGTATCTCATCTTTGGATGCATCTACCGTGGAGTCATTCTGACGTCATTTCCGATATCAAACAGAATAGCTACGTCAGCGAACGACTTAATGAAAAACTCGCGAATTCATTGAAGAGTTCTGACGAGTTGTCTAAAATAGCTATTAATAATGGAGTGCCAATCACTGAACCTTTCTCCGCAGAAACAAGTCTCACCACTCCTCACGGAAAAATAACAGTTATTGGCCCTAGTAGGGATTACTACAAATCTCTCCTTGGCCAATTTATCGACTGGAGACCTAAATCAAAAACGAGCAATACAGGCTTGGGAGCATTAGAGAAAGTGCTGAGAACTCTGTCGAATTTTGCAGATGAAACCTTTAACCTTGAGACACTGAGCGACAGCGGTTCTACAAGCCCGCAGAACAACTCTAGCGCAGTCATCTTAATCGGGCATGACAACAAGAAGTTTCTTTTCACAGGAGATGCAGGAATCGAAGCGATAGAGTTGGCATGTGCAGAGCTTGAATACCTAGGTCACCCAGCTGGAAGTTATACATTTGTACAAGTACCCCATCATGGCAGTAGGCAGAACGTAGGTCCGACAATTTTAAACAGACTGCTTGGCGATAAACTAGACCAAGACGGAAACCATAGAGGACAGGCGTATGTATCTTCAGCAAAAGATTGCGACGATCATCCAAAGAAATCAGTGATGAACGCGTTTAGAAGACGTGGCTTCCCAGTAACATCAACTCAAGGAAGCAGTAAAGTTTACCATAATAGAGGAACACAAAGACCGGGATGGTCTACAACAACTCCGCATCCGATTTTCGCTAATGTAGAAGAGGAGTAAATACAACCATGAATGAATTAGCAAAACGTATTTCACAGTATCAGATATTTAATTTTCTGCTTCCAGGAATATTATTTTACGAATTTACTATACTAGTTTTAAAAATTAATGAACCCGATTTTAAGATATGGTCTCTTTTTTTTATTTACTATGTCACGGGAATGGTAATTAGCAGAATCGGTTCGATTCTCATTTCACCAATACTCAAGAAGACTGGATTTATTAAATTTGAAAAATATAGTGACTATATTGATACCAGTAAGAAAGATCAGAAAATAAGTCTTTTATTACAGGATAGCAATACGTATAGGACACTGATTTCACTTTTTTTGTGTACTAGCCTTGTGAGTATATTTAGTAACCAAATAATTACAAGCCTCGGTTTTAGTCGAAACACACTCGCAACTATTACTTCTATGACTCTTTTCATACTATTTTTATTCGCTCACAAGAAACAAGCAGAATTCATTTCAAAGAGGATTAAAAAAAATAATGGAAAATTAAAAGACTAGAACGCTTCACGAGCTAAAATAGTCACATTTCGGCAGCAACCGATTAAGCAGCTCAAAGCACGCGCCACTAGCGCGTGCCATAATGTGCTGCTCGGTTGTTGCCTGGGCCTTGCTCCGTTTTCCGCTCTAAGACTTTAGTGACGACCTAAAGTGTTATAATAGTTATGCTACTGTTGTCAGTTGGGAAGATTTGCATGATACGAAAATATCATGAACAGACCAGTCATAAACTTAAGGCGCAAATATAGCGCTGATTTAGCTACAGAAAAATATTACTTTAGACCGTGTATGGCGCTTAGCGCTACACGGTCTTTTTTTGTCCTGCTACTTGATAAACAGGACAAAAAGAGGGTCAAAGCTTATGCAATATAGTGAAATTGCAGAGTTTTTAAAACCTCATACAGAGACAGAGGCTAGCCTGCTAGTTAACGCAAAAGCTACAATCTACACACTATTAACAAAAGTCTATATACCCAAAGCTCCGTACTCTAAGTTACGTGACGGGTACACAGTAACTAAAAAGAAGCTCAAAGCTCCACGAAAACAAAAAATTAGTGATGAAGACCTAGAAAGATCAATACGAAGAACACGTTCTAAGATAAGAGATATTTGTATGGTTAATAGCTTTGAACTATTTGTGACTTTTACATTTAAGGCGGAGAAGAAGTCAGACGCACAGCGAATTCAGGTATTAAAAGATTGGATCAAAAATCAGAAGAAAAGGGTAGGCAAGTTTGAATACTTGGTCATAGCAGAAAGACATAAAAGTGGAGCACTACATTTTCACGGATTCTTCAGAGGGTATGAAGGAGAACTAGTTCCAGCCGAACATAAAGGTAGAAAAATAATAAAAAAGGGCAGACAGTTATATAACTTCAAAAACTACAAATCTGGGTTCTCAACAGTAATAAAGATAGACAAAGGAGCACAAAGCCAAGCAACACTATCAAACTACGTTGCAAAATACATTACAAAAGACACACCAAACATAAACGGGCGTCATAGGTATTGGGCCTCCCAATCTATTAACCGACCAGAAACTGAAGAAAACCCAGAGTGGTATACAAAACTAGAACCAGTCTACGAGACGACAAATGACTATGGTCGGTTCATGTTTTTTCCTACAGAAAAAGTAATGCAGGTTAGATCATGACCAACCAAGAGTTGAGTATATTAGTAGACTATTTTAAATTGTTGGAAAAAATACGTGTCAGACTAGAGAAATCTAAACCTGCAAAGTGTATAATCGAACCAAAGAGAGGTAAAGAGTCATGAAAGCTGTATTAGTTGCTAGAGTATCGACAGAAGATCAGCTGGACGCTCTGCCTGCCCAAAAATACCGATTGCAGGACTATGCAATAACTAAAGGCTACGACTATGAGCTAATTGAGATTCAGGAAAGTGCCTACAAAGGTGAACGAGACAAGTTCAAGCTAGTAATAGATAAGCTCAAAACATTTACAGAGCCTGTGATACTTGTTTTCGATAAAGTAGATAGATATTCTCGTGATGTGAGTTCAGCACTCGTCAAGGAGCTAGAAACTATGCGCAAAGCTGGCAAGATAGAACTTCATTTCCCGTCAGATAATCTGTACTTAGATAAAAATGCTCCTGCCGTCAATAATATGCAGCTAAATATGTCTCTAGCCTTCAGCCAGTACTACTCAGATTCCGTTAGTGATAACGTCAAGCGTAGACTAGAGCAAAAATGGAGAGACGGAGAGTGGGCAGGCAAAGCACCGATCGGCTACGGAAATATAGATCTAGACAAGAATCAAAAATGGATCGAACCAGATCCAATAGATTCAAAGATCGTCATAGCTATGTTTGAGTGGTACTGCACTAGCGTTGAATCAGTCAGGACTATTAAAGTAAAACTTGAAGCAGAGTACGGACTAATCAAAGGAGTCAGTCAGGTGGCTCGCATATTGAGCAATCCGTTCTATTACGGGCAAATGGAAGTTAAAGGCAAGTTATACGCTCACAAGTACGAGAAGCTAGTCTCAGAGCATATATTTGATACTGCTAAGCAAGTCAGAGAAGGCTTCACGCTCCAGAGATACAAGTGGGGTGGACTACCATATAAATACAGAAGTCTGATCGATTGTGCAGATTGTGGTTGTCAGATAACGTTTGAAATGAAGAAAAAGAAGTATCTATACGGCCACTGTACCCAGTACAAAGGTAAACATAACGCAGCATATGTACCAGAAGAAGAACTGACAAATCAGTTTGCTAGCGTGTTTGAATCTATATCTATTTCTGAACTAGATTACCAAGAAGCCAGCCAGAAGATAAACGAAGAGCAGGAAGCTATACAAAAAGGTAGAGATCTAGAACTAAGCAAGCTTCATGCTGAGCGTGCCAACTATACAAGACGTATCGAACGAATCTATAACGACCTACTCTCTGACAAAATTAGCGAAGAACTATACGAAAAGAAGCGTGTAGAATTCGAGAAAAAGAAGGAAAACATTGATAGGCAAGTCAGAGCTTTCGAACTTTCTGATAATAGCCAGTTTGGCAACATTTCTCATCTGTTAGAGCTTGCGAGAGACGCTTCAGAACTATTTAAAAATGGTAATTTAGAAGAAAAAAGACAACTCATAAAAATGACGCTTTCGAACTTACAATTAAAGAACAGATTACTTCGGTGGAAATTAAAAAAGCCATTCGAATTAATGGCTTTTTGTGCGGAAAATCGTGATTGGCAGGGGCGACAGGACTTGAACCTGCGACACCTGGTTTTGGAGACCAGTGCTCTACCAACTGAGCTACGCCCCTACAATGTTGATAACGGATAAAGTATAACATTTAAGGGGTTTTTGCTCCAGAGCAGTTATACTAAAGGCAATGAGTAAGCAAAACAAAGTAATAGTGATAGGTGGCGGTGCATCTGGAATGATGGCGGCAATTGCTGCTGCTGAGACAGGCGCTAGTGTGACGATACTAGAAAAAAACAGTCGTTTAGGAGAAAAGTTGCGTATCACTGGTGGCGGACGTTGCAATATCTGGAACGAAGAACATGACGAAAGATTATTACTAGCTAACTACGGAAGCACAAGCAAGTTTCTGTTTAGTAGCTTTGCGCGGTTTGGGCTCACCGACACAATAGAATTCTTCAATAGAATTGGCATTAAAGCTAAGGTAGAAGCCAAAAATAGAGCTTTTCCTGTATCTGAGCGCGCAGAAGACGTGGCTGAAGCTATGGTAAAACGAATTCATGAGCTTGAGATCCAAGTACTGTATGGTACGGAAGTACGTGGTGTAAATAAGAAAAATAACACTGTTAAGACATTAGAGACGAGCACAGGTTTGCAGGCTGCAGATCAATACATATTGGCTACTGGTGGCGCATCAAAACCAGAAACAGGCTCAACTGGAGATGGATTCAAATTTTTGAGCGATTTAGGGCACAAAATAGAATCACCAACCCCTACTATTACTCCATTAAAAGTAAAAGAAACCTGGATTAAACAGCTAGCTGGCACTCCAATGAAAGATGTGAGGATCACGTTTTCAGTGAATGGTAAAAAATCTTTTCGTCTAGAGGGAGACATATTGTGTACTCATTTTGGTATGTCTGGGCCAATGATACTCAATAGTGCGCATAAAGTTGCCGATCTATTGACGCAAGGGACGGTGACTGCACATATTGATCTCTATCCAACAATGGATGAAAAAGAACTCGACATATTCATACTAGAGCAATTGAGCACACATGGAGCAAAGCAGTTAGGTAATACATTAAAATATATCGTCCCAGAAGGAATGAGCGCAGGGCTTAAAGAGTTGGTAAGTTCTCTGGATCTTAGTATGAATACTGGCGAATTAACCAAAGAGCAGCGACTGTTTATTGCACTACTAATCAAGGCCATGCCACTCACTATAGAAAATCTCATGGGATTTGATAAAGCAGTCATTGCCGACGGCGGTATAGATATTAAGGATATTGATACCAAGACCATGCGTTCGAAGCACTACAACAATCTTTATATCACCGGCGATCTTCTACACGTAAACAGACCGTCGGGTGGCTACTCTTTGCAGTTATGTTGGACGACTGGTTATTTAGCAGGTAGATCTGTTGTAAATGATGTACTGAGCTAGTCATTACTTAAAGCTCCTGTTCCATATATAAAATCGTAAGTCGCTACGATAGAGTATCTATATTTATTACAGGAATTATGTTGGAGCCAATTCGAAAATATGAGAATACTTCTGATATTCCCAATAGTCTTGATTGAACTTTACACCATTAAAATGGTATAACTATAGGTAACATGCAGAGCAAAGTACGTAGCAATAAACCACTTCTAATTCTTTTGTACGGATTTCCTGGTGCTGGAAAAACACATTTCAGCCGTAATATGACAGACAATTTGCAATGTGCACACGTCAATAGTGACAGAATAAGGCACGAGTTATTTGAAGAGCCCCGGTTCGACAAGCAAGAAAATAGTATAGTGAAGCATCTGATGGACTACATGACAGAAGAATTTATCAGCGCCGGAGTGAGTGTCGTGTACGATATGAATATGATGCGAAAATCAGACCGGCACACCATGCGCGAACTTGCTCGCAAAAAAGGCGCCGACACGCTATTAGTGTGGTTTCAGGTAGATGCAGACACAGCTTTTAAGCGCTTGGGCAACAGAGACCGAAGAACAACCGATGACAAATATGCAGCAGAATACTCTAAGGACGATTTCCGTTATTACGCGAGCCGTATGCAACCACCAGAACCGACAGAAAACTATCTAGTAGTTAGTGGAAAGCACACCTTTAATTCCCAGAGGAGTGCAGTTTTTAAAAAATTGCTTGTCGACGGACTTATTCCTGCTCAAGAAGCACAAGCCAAAATCGGCAAACCTGGCATGGTGAATCTAATTCCAAAGAACCAAGGCCGCGTCGATATGGCGAGACGCAATATTAGTATTCGGTAGGCGTCTGAAGTTAAGGTTGAGTCGTGAGGTTGAGGGCTGCAAGTAGAGGATCGCACAGTATAATTAACGTATGGTAACGAAGAAATTTATTCCAGCGCTTGAGCGTGAGGTTACTTTTGCAAAACGCAAAGGAACAAAGCACATCAAACTCTCACTAAAGTCGGATGGTAGTCTGAGGGTAAGTGTTCCTTACGGTATACCGCAGTTTGCGGCGGAGAGATTCATGCTTAGTAAAAGCGACTGGATCAAGCAACATGCTAAAAAACCTACTATATTGCAGCATAATGATCATATTGGTAAATCCCATCAACTGGAGTTCGTCTATGGGCCTGACAAAACTATAAAAAGTCGAGTATCTAAAAACACCGTAACTATTACCTATCCTGTAGATCTCGATATAACTGACAGTACCGTACAAGCGAAAGCGAAAGCAGCCTGCGAACGTGCACTCAAGCAACAAGCAGAAATATTATTACCACAGAGGCTTGATTATTGGTCGGATAAAATGTCAATTCCATATAGAGAGATATCTGTTAAGAAAATGAAAAGTAGATGGGGCTCATGCGATAATCGCAACAATATCATTCTCAACATTTATCTTGTGCAATTACCTTGGGATTTAATAGACTATGTCATGCTTCATGAACTGAGCCACACGCGTCACCCACATCATCAAAAGGCTTTTTGGGACTTTTTGGAACAACTATTGCCTGATTATAAAACCAAGCGTAAGCTACTGAAATCCAAGCCAACGGATATATTACAAACTAACTTTTGACTTGAAGCTCTATGGCAAGTCATAATACTTCTTATGTCTAAGGAAAAAAACCTAGAAAACGATCACGATAGGCTACTCAGTCTTATCAACAGCATGGCTGACGGAGTAATAGCAACTGATGAATCTGGCGCAATCGTACTTTATAATGGTGCCGCGTTGGATGTTCTGGATGTTAATGCTATCGCTAAAGGCGATCCGATAGAATCAATTCTGAAACTTACAAACGAACGTAATGATCCGCTTAGTACAAAAGAAATTATACTTGGTGCAACAACGCAAGTAGTTTCACGGGACTATAAGATTAAATACACAGATAGCAGTATCGTTAGCATTTATCTTAGTATATCTCCGGTGCGTCATGGGTATGGCAAAAAAGGTGAAAAGGGATTTGTTCTGATTATTCGTGATATCACCCGTGAAAAGTCATTAGAAGAAGAGCGCGATGAATTTATAAGTGTTATTAGTCACGAGTTGCGCACGCCAGTTGCAATCACAGAAGGTGCTGTCGGTAATGCTCAATACATTGCCGAGAAGACAGGCGACATAGACAAGATAAAAGCTGCACTAGACACAGCTCATAAACAGGCCATTTATTTAGAAGATATGATTAATGATTTATCAACCTTGTCACGTGCTGACCGTGGTGTTTTAGAAAAAAATATAGAAGATATTAACCCACATGAATTCGCTGAAGCTCTTCGCGATACGTACATTCACGACGCAGAATCTAAAGGATTGCAGCTACACCTGGATATAGATCCTAGTTTAGAGCTACTGCATTCCAGCAAACTCTACACTCAGGAGATTATGCAAAATTACATAACAAATGCTATTAAATACACAGAAACAGGATCGGTCACGATAAGCGCCAAGAAAAAAGAACTTGATAGTAGGCAGGGCGTTGAGTTCGCCGTGAGCGATACTGGCATAGGAATCAGTAAAGGCGATCAGAGCAGGGTGTTTGATAAGTTTTTCCGTGCTGATGATTATAAAACTCGTGAACAAAACGGCACTGGGCTAGGCCTGCATGTGACGCGCAAGTTAGCTGAGCTTGCTCATGCCAAAGTCAGTTTAGAATCAGAATTAGGAGAGGGCTCTACCTTCCGAATCTTCTTCCCGAACCTAAAATAGTTCTCAACTGCTAGTGTCTTGTTGCATTTTCCATAATCTGGCTATTTCGTTTGATAGACCTAAGATACCCCCAATAGATGCGATTTCTGGGCTATAGGCAATAACGTGGAGGTTTTTAGTCCATTCTGTATCTGTAATTAGGTATTGAATTAATGTCATGAGACATTAATTACATGAAAAAAGATCATATAAATATCACTGCAAGAGC
>Ga0306866_1000301_pt1 | contig 16959 bp, 27 predicted proteins | sample AntRauTorckE5432_FD_190450 | JGI IMG/M metagenome (GOLD analysis project Ga0306866, IMG submission 190450) | Saline lake microbial communities from Rauer Islands, Antarctica - Metagenome Torckler E5 #432 (v2) (version 2) | ecosystem: Environmental > Aquatic > Non-marine Saline and Alkaline >...
ATTAGGGTGTTGAATAAGTTCAATGTTTTCACCTTCAGTATTTGTCAGTAGTGCAAACGTCCCAAAATCCCTTTCTACTCCATGAGATTTTTTGAATCCTAAGTTTTTCTCGTACCAATCAATAGAAGAGACTATATCGGACACAGAAAACGCTACATGATGAATTTTCATATTATTTATTCCATTCTAGTTTTAATTTTTGGCCCTTATCGGCGCCAAATTTTCCAAAAATATACCAGTTTTCGACAGTAATTTTATAAAACTGATGCCCATTTTCGTCTTTAGCTTCATCTAGAATATCTTTTTTGCTCATCTTCAATCTATCCGCTAAGCATTCAGCTGCAAGATCTTGCATAGCACCAGGCGCGATCAACTCTGCTCCACCCTCAAAATACAATCCAACAACTTCATCGTTGAGAGCGTGCTTGTCAATTATATTTCCGGCTACTGTTTGGTTAATCATAATCTCTTGGCTATGGCGTCGAGATTTTAAAGAGCGCCAGTAGAGGTTAAGTCCTTCGTCATAAGCAAAATGTAGTTCACACACCCACGGCTTATTGTCGACAGATGTAGCTAGTGATAAATGAATAATCCTATCAATATTCTCACGTACAATTTTTTCTACATCCATATGTATTTATTGTAGCAGAGGGTTATCCGTATAGTTGTGAATGTGTGCCTATCATAGCGAAGACAGTATATTCGCCCTCTTCTTCATAGTAAAGTGCTCTAACATCGCCAGTTATATTAATACTGAAATAATCAGAGTAAACTCCTTTCAACTGATGTAGTCTTAACTTGGAGTCATTCGGATTTATGATAAAGATATTAATGCGGTTTCTAGTTTGTAGTTTTAATTTAGGCGTGAGTTTTTTGAATTGTTTTTCAAAATTCTTATCAAACCGAATTTTCACGAATTAAGTGCCTTCATAAAATCATCGACATTATCGAAAGCTTCGCTTACCTCGCCATTTTTACGGCGCTTTTCCACTTCTTTTAGTTGTTTTTCTAGAAATGGCGTCATTTGTTCTGGCTCGTACAGTTCGATTTTTTTAGTTTTTACAACTTTGTGTAAGTACGTGTTGATAAGCGAGCTCAAGTTCAAGCCCATATCTTTTGCCACCTGCTGTGCAGATTCTTTAATATCTTTATCTACTTTAACTGAAATAGCTATTTTACTCATATGTTCATTGTATATACGTAGTATTACTTTGTCAATACTTTTCAAATTATCTAACGATAGCCACCCTACTCAATCTCAACCTTAGAGCTTAGCACCCTTGCGGGCTTTGTTGGCCCATTCGTCGGCTAATTCATTTTCTTCAGTGCCGACGTGAGCCTTCACCCAAGTCAGGGTCACTTCTCCATCGTTATACAGCTGATAAAGTTCTTTTACTAAATCAAGATTCTTAATCTCGCCTTTAGACTTTCTCCAGCCCTTTTTCTCCCATCCTATCGCCCACTTTGTCACAACATTGATCCAGAACTCACTATCAGTAAATATTTCGCACTGATCGCCGTCTGCAAGCTTAATTGCAGCTATGAGCGCTTCGCCTTCCATGCGTATATTAGTAGAATCTTTGTCTTTACCTAAAGCAACTGGCTGTTTATTTTCAATAACTGCGTAGCCGCCAGGACCAGGGTTGGGGCTACATGATCCGTCTGTATAAAATATCTTCATGACACTAGCTTACAGCAATAGAGGGTGTAGCGTACAGCGTGAAGAGAATAGTCGTTATGATTTTATGGAATTAGATTTAAACCAGGCAGCTATTTGTTCAATTGAGCAATGATCTACTGCTATTAGGACTGCAAAATTTTCAAGTCCACCCTTTTCAACAACTAACTTATAACCGTTAATCTGTAGTAAAGTAGACCCAGCCAACATTCCAGTCCGTTTGTTGCCATCGATAAATGGGTGATCTGCAATAACGCCTCTTGTCATTACTGCAGCTTTTTCGAACACAGTTTTATATAGTTCATCACCAAAAACGACTTGTTCTTGGGAAGCTAAAGCCGATTCTAATCTACCAAGATCTCTTAAGCCGTCTGATCCACCCGATTGATTTATAACCATAACGTGCAACTGTAATAATTGCTCTAAATTAATGTAGTTCATAATAAAAGCACTATCTCTGGGCTAAATTATCAAAGTCTTGCTTGTAGCGTGCAAGAATATCTTTAGCAGCGTCTAAAACATCGTCAGAACTAGAGTCTTCTTGCCTATTAGACTTTCGCACAATAATTTCGATATCATCACCGACAGAGATATTCGCATGCTTTAGATCACGTGAAGGTATAGTAACCCCTGCACTGGAGCCTATACTTATAACTTTTTGAATAGATTTTATTGTCATGCGCTTATTGTAACAAAATTATAATTTTATTACAATAATATTATAATTTAGTATCAATAATTATTTATCGTGTATAGACCTAGTAGTCGGGTCTATTAACCTGAATTTAGATAAACCTTCGGAATTTTTGATAGCAATAGCTGCCACGTTAGTTACTTCTTTTCCGTTAGGGAACACACCTGTTACGGTCACTCCAGTAACTCCATTTTCGATACTTGAAACGCTTCTGTTGGCTGTATTACAGAGATCACGGCATTCATAAAAAAATACCACAGAATCGCCCTGGGCTTCTCTATCTGCGCCCCATTTATCAATATCGGCATTGGTAGAACCATAGACAGCTTGACAACCGCCGCCTTCTCTACGGCAAGCTTCAAAAGAGAAATTAGAAGCTTCATTCATAAAATATATTATAGCATAATTATACTAAAATTACTACTCGTTAATCTGTTATACTTTTATTATGAAACGAAGAATCGCAGTACGAGCAATTATTGAAAAAGATGACAAACTACTCCTAGCTAAACTAACTGGCTACGGAAGCAACGATGGCGTTCCTAATGAATTCTGGTGCACCTTCGGGGGTGGCGTCGATATTGGAGAACCGTTAGAAAAAGCTGTCATCCGTGAGGTCATAGAAGAAACCGGTATTACACCGGTTATAGGTCAACTTCTTTTTGTCCAGCAGTACGAACAAAATGATGTCGAGAGCATAGAGTTTTTCTTTCATGTGACGAATAGTGATGAGTTTACAGACATTGATTTGTCCAAAACAACTCACGGCGAAGAAGAAATCGCAGAAATGGACTTCGTTGATCCAAAGGAAGCGTACATATTACCGAAATTCTTAAATGATATTGATTACGCTGATATTGCTAACAAACCAACCCAATTCTTCAACTACCTTTAAAGTTACGTTTAACGCGGACTAACGGATAAAAAATGAATTTTTTCTTTTTTTAGTTCTACGCTTTACACCTCTTGAAAATACTAGCCAGTTTAATGATGAGGGAATAAACGACAGTGAGAAAAATCCACTTGAAGCCATGTGTGCATAATCAGATATTTTGAGCTCTTGTGTCATCTGTGCTTCGTGGAGATTCATAACTGCTTTACAAAATTTATCTGCTTTATCTGGATTTTTTTCAAAATACAATTCCATTTTACGATTAGGTTTCCTCTTTTCGTTTGGTATCCCATCATAAGGAAATTCGTATACACCAGCCACTATTTCTGAATTGGTAAACCCTTCTTCAGATAATTTTAATTTTGCGTGATAAAACTTGACACTTGAATTATCGAGTTCTTTCAGTCTCTGAACGACTTCATCGACCTTCTTTTTTTCAAGTATTTGCTTTTTCATAACTGAATAATATCATTTTCTTGTCGTAACGAATCTAGGATTTTGTTTATTTTTATCGGATCGATAAACACTGTTGCTGTATTGACGATCGGGTGCATGCCTAATTCATCGAGCTTTAGTAAGTCTGTATCTACTATGACCTTCACATGGTGAGAGTTTTCATTCAAACAACAAAACAATGACACCGATCCTGGTTTTACCCCTAGCATGCGCTCTACTTTTTCTGCGCTACAAAAACGTATTTTTTTCTCGCCCAAATCTATAGCTAGCTCTTTTAGATTAAGTTGTTTGCGGCCTGGCATCATGACTAAATATTGACGCTTCCCTTTGTCGTCCTGGATAAACAAATTCTTCACTTCGGTTCGTCCTGTTAACGATGGTTCATTCTCCGCTTCATCGATAGTGTAGACAGCACCATGCTCTACCAATTCATATTCAATACCTAAACTTTTCAGAAACGAAAGAGATTCATCCATTATCTCTCTTCTGCCAATCCAAGCCTAGTAAATGCTTGTAGTACAGCTCTATCGCGATGGATTCCTGGGCTATCAGGCGTAAACTTATCGGGTTGTTCATGGTGAGAACGATGAAGTGCAAAACCCCCACATGCGATTTGTGCGATTACACCTCCATCTCTACCGGCTTCAGATCCGTGCCTATAGCCATCGAGTGCTTCAAAGTACGCACCGCCCACAAAGGCAGGAGCATACAACCCTGCAGTGAATGCAGTAGTCTTGACTGCACCATCGACTAGTTTATTTTTTACTCCCGGCTCACGTGAAGTTGCAGACAATGCTAGAAATGCTACAGCGGGCCCGACAAATCTACCAAACTTATGAAAAGATAATTTTTCATCCAGCTTGTTTTGATATCGTGGCATTAAATTACCCTCTTTGTCCCGTCGCAGAACCGGATCTTCATCTATAGGCACGTTATCAAACCGTAGAAATCTTTCATTGGCTGGATCACTGAGCAGTTTTTCAACGTCATCCTTACCTTTTGAACCATTCTTAAATGCTTTTGTAATCGCAGAAAATTTCCCATGAGGCTTCACCACATCGTCATCAGCGTGGTGCCACCTATGATTAATAGCCCAAGATGTTGGATCAAATCCAGTCAGTCTAGATATACCCCACCCTACTGCTCTCATAGAATCATTAAGTTTTACTGTTCCATGAGCATTGTGCGAGTGTATGTAAAGCTCAACAACGGGTGTTGACAGTGCGTAGCCAGCTGCACCTAAACCGGCTGCTCGCTTAGCGATTTTTTTAGCTCTCATAGGTGTTTAATATATCATAATTACTTAGATTTTTAAGCAATATTGTGACTAATTCCGTTTTCGTAAGATAATACGGTAGTTCCATTTTTCTCTAGTTGTGCAATCAGGGCTTTTTGCAACCATTCTTTTGCCTCATCAGTATAGAGCCAATCATGAATAGGCAACACATATTGTGGCTTCAGCTTCAAGACTGTCTCTATTGCTTCAATTGGCAAGCCCCAAGGTGCAACAAATGGCATTGCTAATACTTTTTTAGTTTCCATGAAGCTATTCGAATCACCAGGATGCGTAAACATGTCTTTAAAGTGAAAACCATCTTGAGTTGGAGCAGTCGCGCCAATAAATGGCAATCTAGTATTATGAGGTGATGGGAATTTGCGTGTACACTGAGTTTCTTCCCTCACGACACAACTAATACCAGCTTCTTTTATTTTCTTGTCTATTGAGTCGTTACAGACAACGTGAGCTTCAGGGAACTTAGCAACTAAGTCTCGCAAAATATCGATATCAAAATGATCTGGGTGTTCATGTGTGTAAACAATTCTATCAACATGCTTAATAGCATTTATTAGATCTTTATCTGACCATACGCCAGGATCAAATATGGCAATCCTATCTTCTGTTTCTACCAACACACATGAGTGACCTAACTTTGTGACGTACATTCAAATATCCCCTTTTAGTTTATGCAGCAGTATGGCTACGCGCACTTGCATTTATGCGTTCTTTTTTTCTTGTCTTTAATTGCATTACTCCTGCAACTACCAGTAGTAGTCCGACTGGACCAGTCACCACATAAACTTTCAGAAATACTTCTAAATTAAGGTAGAAAAATGCACTTATAAATGTTGCAAGTGTCATAATTGCCCCAAAAAAGATAGCCCCGTAAATTGGCTTTAGCGAACGACGTAAAGTTAATCCGAGTGTTGAAACAGTATTTCTTCCATCAGCGAAATCGATCCGCTCATCACGGTAAGTTATGATATTATTTAGCAACTTTTGACGAATACTATCACCTGACCGCCACATATCTTCTAGCTGCTGAGGCATATTTTCGAGTTCGTTATATATGTATAATTTATCTTGATATATTTCAATATCATATTCTTTTGCAGCGATTAATACTTCCATGACTTCTGGCGTAATAAAACTAAGGCTATCAATCTTGTAGTCTTCGTGAAAATAAGTCGTAAAATAATTATCAAACACTGACTCGAGGCTATGCTTTTGTGCAGCATCAAACAACACACTGAATTCTCTTCCACCAGTTCTGTGTGAATCGAAAAATACATTTGGCAACTTGCGAGGCAGCGTGAACATCGCGACAGCATAATAGAATGTAGCAGTATCATACCTACGACCCCCTTTTGTTTCCACATAACCCTTAAATTGGTATTCTCCATACCCCCAGTCTGCACCGACATAAGAATTGTTAACTGTATGACCTCTATTAGAGATACCATTTCCGCCGACGCTAATCATTGCCGATGACATTGGAATTTTTGCAGGCTGCATCCCGTACTCAATGGTTTTTATAAGTAGTGCTTGGTTTCTTGTTTTAAGATAACTATTCATGATCAAATACCGGACGATATACCAAGCCATCCATACTGTCCACATAGACGTCCCTATAAACATGTAGAGCCCTGCCTTCTCACCAGAACTATCTAGAATTAGCGACACAGGAAAGGCGATAAAAAATGTTACTAAAATATAGGTAAGAATAGCTAAATTGAGTATCCCTCCAATCGTGTAGTTACGCCTAACATTGAGCTTCATAGTCTTACTACCATACAATCGTCGCAAAATAGTCTTGTAGTGTTTCACCTCGACGAAAAAGTTCTTGCGCTGTAGCGCTATCAAAAAGTACTATTTTTTTCATACCTTTAGTCTAGCAGAATATTACCTTTTATAAGAGCCCATATAAAGGTAACTTATGAGCTTGGTGGTAGCCTAAACCTTATGATTAATAAAAAAACTTATGCTATTATGTATGTATAGCATGACAAAAACACAAACCCCGCAACACAAACGAATAAAACAATTATTCGGTTTTGAATCTTACGTCTCCTAAATTAACAGATACAGATTTTTACAACTCTCTTTGTTGACGCTCAAGAACGTCGTAGCCTTGGAATACTTCATGTTTTTTATCTATACCTAGATTAGATAAAAAACTCCATAATTCTGCAACTATTTCTGTATTGTCTACGTCGTCTGAACACAGTTTCTCTACTTCTACGAAATCGCCTAGACCACTAACGCTATCGACGCATATTTCTAGCTCGCCTACTTTCGCTTTGCGACGTACCTTTGTCAGATCGCTATATAGCTCGTAACCTAATTCAATAATGATATTTTGAAGTTCTTTAGCATCATTAACAATTACTTCATACTCGATACTATCTAGATGTCCGACTACCGATTTCTTGAGTGTAAAATACACCGTATGTGTATTTTCTGTTCTAATGCGTAGCCAATTAGCACCCAGTACATTATCTTTAGCACCAGGCTGCCCATAGACAACATCGTGCTGTTCCAGCTCGCCACCTAGCTCTATATTATTTTCGTTTAGTTTTTTAATGAAGCACTCAATTGGTTCAATTAACCGGGCCTTTACTTCAATTTCTCTCATGCTATGTTTTCCCATTTGTGCTTGTTTAGTGTAAATACTATGTACATAATTGCACAGATGACTGCTGAAGCGATCAAACCATGCGATATATTGTTGTTCCCTATAAAGTTAACTGCTATGACCAGAGTTCCAGAAAACAGCTTATATATCATGCCGTAGAGCGAAACTGCACTTGCCTGCAAATCTTCTGGTGCTGCTTCTTGGATAAATGGAATGACTTTTGCAGAGTTGATGCCCCGCGCAAAACTTAGTAATAGATATATTCCTATCACGTAGATACTCGTAGCCATACCAAGCACCAGGTAAACAAGCACTCCTAGTAGGAAAGGAAACTGCATGGTCAGTTTCTTGCTCCGCGTAGAGAATTCACTTCCCAGTATTGCTGCGACCGATATAGCAGCAAACAAGAATCCGTGATATTGCAAATCAATACCCACAGAGAAAAATAATGGTGTCAAAAACCATATGATCAATAATGTCGATGTAAACAAGCTAGCACCGAGAAATATACGCCAGACCAATACGCTATGCCGAGACAAGTAGATAGTGGTGTCTTTCAAATCACCAATAATATTGCGATTTTTGGCGACATATTTCACGGTTGTATTAGCGATAAACAAAGACAAGAATCCTGCCAGCCCAAGTAATCCAGCCTGAACCAGAAATCCTTTTCGCACAGCCTCTGCGCCAATTGAAGCACCGTATATTGCAGCTGCTCCAGCTGCAACAAAACCTACGGATGTTAGCCGTGCAGCGTACTTTTTATAGTCAAGTTTTGCAGCTGCACAGTGAAACCGCAACAAGGCACTGTCTGCACCACTACTGAGACTAAACCCTATGCCAAGTAGCACTTCGCCTGCTAATGCACCAAAAAAACTATTTGCAAAGAAATACACAATAGCTCCTAGCGTCAGTAGTAAGTCACCAGCGGTATTGCTAGCCTTGTGACTAAACCTATCGGCAAGGTAGCCTGTTGGGATTTGAAAAGCCACCATAGTGAATGCAAATATACCCTGCAATAAACCAATCTGTGCCTGTGATAAACCGAGCTCATTTGACCAAAACACGTAGATTATAGGCACCAAAAGCATAGCCTTTGTCAGAGCAGACTCTGCAAATAGCAAATAGATAGATTGTTTTGATGATAGTTTCATGACTTTTTACGCTTTTTAGTTTGTTAGTTCTGAGATCAGAACTCTTTTTTGTTCTGTTGTGTCGCGGTCACGGACTGTGACGGTGCTGTCTTCTAGGGTGTCAAAGTCTATGACGACACAATACGGTGTTCCTATTTCGTCTTGGCGTCGATAACGCTTACCGATATTACCGTTGTCATCAAATTCGCACGGATATTTTAGTGATAGCTGGTCGTAGACTTCCCTGGCTTTAGCAACTAATTCTGGTTTATTTTTCAGAAGTGGAAATACTGCGTATTGTACTGGTGCTAGCTCTGGCTTCAGTTTCAAGACGGTTCGTTCATCGCCTTTTTCTGTTGTTTCAATTGTATAGGCGTCTGCCATAACGGCTGTAAAAATCCTCCCGAGTCCAACAGATGTCTCAAGCACCCATGGAATGAACTTCTCTTGAGTCTGCGGATCACGGTAGCTCAAATCAACGCCAGAAAATTTAGTATGCTGAGACAAGTCATAGTCTGTGCGGTCATGAATACCTTCTACTTCATCGTAACCAAGACTTGGGTAGTTATATTCGATGTCCCACGCCTCTACACAATAAAATACTAAGTTATCGTGTTTGCTCCAGCGTAGTTTTGATTCATCTATACCCAGGTCTGAAACGTACCAATCCCATCTATCGGCTTTGATTTTTTCGTAAGCCTCTTTGTTTTCATTAGGTCGTACAAAAAATTGCGTGTCTGCCTGTTCAAGTTCACGAGTTCTAAATAAGAAATTACGTGGACTAATTTCGTTACGGAAAGCTTTGCCTATCTGTGCAATACCAAAAGGTATTTTCATGCGGGTTGTATCAACCACATTTTTGAAGTTTAGATAAATTCCCTGGCAAGCTTCACCCGGTAAGTACACCGGTCGCTCATCAGAGCCTGTAAAATCACCGAGGTTAGACTTCACCAACAGATTAAATGCACGCACTGGACCGAAATTTTTCTTGCCGCAGTTTGTACACTTCAGCTTGTCTTTATTTTCATCAAATAGCTTCTGAAGTTCTGATTCTGACATTTTCTCATCTGCTTTGACACCAATAGCCTCTAGTTCTTTATCGACGCGTATGCGAGTATTACATTCTTTGCATTCTGCGATCGGATCAGAAAATCCACCAACATGACCAGAGGCCTCCCACACTTTAGGGTGTTTGAACATAGAACTATCGACACCAACAATGTCTTCGCGCATCCGTACATTGCGCCTCCACCATGATTGTTTAATGTTATTCAATAGCTCGACACCGTACGGGCCAAAATCATACAACCCTGCCTCGCCTCCATAAATAGCACTGCCCTGGTAGACAAACCCACGACGCTTACACAAACTAACAATGTCTTCTAGAGATACTTCAGATTTTTTATCACTCATAATACTCAATAGTATACAGGCAACCTACTTCTCAGTAAAAAGGTTATTTAATCTTAGAAAACTTTTTAGTCTAAGGTGCTGATTCATTGGGATAAAGACACACAGATCTAGAATAGTTTGTGACTCGCTCCGATGTAGACAACATCTGATTCTATAATTTATCTTTACGATCTGGATGATCAAGCGAAACTGGTCCTAAATCCTCTGGTTTTAAGTCTGCTGCTTGAATGCTAAAATTATCTAATGCCTTTTGACGTCTGTTACTAAGTTTTTCTCTTGCTGATCTTTCTTTTGCATCTCGTGGTGTCTCATTGTGTGCTCGCGTACCGGCTCTATTACCATACATTGCACGAAAAGCTATTTCCCCTAAAATACTTGTCGGCATTGGAGGTATTATTTTTCGTTCTATCCCGTATGCTGATGTAGGATCTGAGTCTATTGCTTCAGGCTGATTCGCAATATCATAATGTTGCTTTTCGACAACTGGTTCTGTTCGTCTAGATTCATCTGTACTGGGGAGACTATCTAGCTGATCCATGGCAGCAAAATCAGGATGTAACTCTTCAGCACTACTAGCCGCAATTCTAAAAACTTCATTACGATTTAATTGAACTTGCTCATTCGGTGGTGTTTGATTTTCGCTTGTCATGATTAATATTATAGCAAACATAAGCATAAATGTCAATATTGTTAAGAAATATTATGCTTTGTGCATACTGGCAGCGGTTTTGAGTGTTTGTGCTAAATCATCAGACAATTGACTTGCTCCGACAATTGTCTGTAGTTTTTTTGGCGTACTAGAACGCGTCACCAGTCGAAGTAACTTGATGTGTTTTGGATTAAAAACTCCAGCCGGATGCTCAAAAAAAGACATATCATCAAAACTAAAATTATATAATGACGATTCAGAAAATACGCCACCAGTGAGTGGCGCTTCTGTATTAAGGCTACTGCCAAAAATTTCTAATATGTTTGTATAAAACCAACTTTCGACAATTGACATGCTGAGTGAGTGATCATCAAGCCCTTTTAGGCCCTCCGATAATAAAGGGTAGTAATCGGAACGGTCACTGTGCCCTGAAAACGCATACGCAAGCCCCATAAAATCGTATGCCGCCATTGTTCTGTTAACGTCTTTGACGATTGACTTGAAATGACTTGATAATCTTGTAGAGGTGATCGTTTTCATATCATTACGACCATCAATATAGGTAATATCAGTCACAGAGAACAGTTCTAACCCTCCAGATAGTTTACTTTTCGCCCGCCTGGCTCCTTTTGCAAATAGAGTCACTAATCCGTCATCTTGAGTCAAAACTGTCAGAATACGATCTGCTTCGCCATAATTGATACGCTTCAATACAATTGCTTTGGTTGTTTTTTGATTCACTTGTTTAGATCCAGCATTATGCCGTCTATGACTGTATCTATAGATACTTGTGGTTTGTAGAAGACACGTTCAATAGCAAGAAGCGCCCAATCTTTTGACTGCACAACTACATCGTCTATAGAAAGTGACGTATAAAGATAAATTGGAATGTTTTGTAAGTCTGGATAAGATCTCAGTTCATAAAAGAACTCTAGTGCACTATGACCACTTAAAGACAGCTCGGATATAACAGCGTTGGGTGCATCATTATCGATTAATTGCATCGCCAATTCAGGCGTTGGTGCAATATTGCTTTTTATATTTTTGGCTATGAGTTTATTTTTTATAAGCTTTGCAATAATCCTGTCTGGTTCTAGAATAACTATATACATATAAATTTACAAAAACGCTAGTTGTTCACTAATAGGCAGTGTGACCGTGAAGCCTTCGCTGCCCTGTTTTTTTGTCTTTCGCAGCGTACCACCAAGAATTAAAAACAATTTATGTGCCAGTATAAGATCAGTCGCAGCACCAGACACACCCATGTACGGCTGAGAAGAAGAGCCTATGGCGACATTTTTTCTACCCAGTGCAACACGAGATAAATCAATACTGCTGTTCGTTAAAGACACTTGGACTCCATTTTTATTCCGAGAAACATGCCATGTCATCGCTGAGGGTTTTTCTGTCATTGTGATCATCGCTTGCCATAAGCATTCAATACTAGATTTTAACGCTCCAGCATGAGCATTGACGCTCGAGATACCAGATTGAATAAATACTTCTGTTTCACAGCCACGCCCTGCAGCCAATGGCTGTAGATCATGAGCCACTTGAGTAAGAGTGCTTCCTACATGGACTGGGCTTAGCTGTAGAGCCAGCTGATCTGCATCAATGCGCTTAAATAAAAGCATATTATCTATTGTTCTGAGTGCTTTTTTTGATTCTAAAATAATTGTTCGAGACTGATCGTTTTCATGACTATATTCTGCCAGTGCTTTTATAACCGTAAGCGGTTTTTTGAGTTCTTCGCCCATCATAAACACTGCATCGTGTTCATGATTGAGTTTTTCATTGTGCTCATTATCTGAGCGGTGATGACTCTGCATGGAACGTTATTACCCTCTAACTGATACCTAGTATAGAGTAGTTACCTATTTAACAATATTGCGGAATTAACTACGGAACGAAAGTTATAGACGGGATGATAATTTCGTTAAAATCTTTGAGGAACTCAGTCGATTCAGTATATATACGTATCGTGCGGTCACGAAGTGGCAAGTAAACCGCAGAGCCGGTGGTGTCTTGGTCTAATGCACCGTCCACGCGTAGACCTAATACATTCTGTAGTGCGGCAGGTCTAAATGCTTCCGACGTAATATTACCCTGCTCAATAAAACGTAGCAGTTTAGATACTTCAGTGTCGTATTGCGTGCTCAATATTTCTGCTCGTAGTGCATATGGTTGTTTTGATTGTAGGCCAGGTATGACTCCCGGGTGGATATAGACGTCCAACACTGTACCGCTTGTCCCCTCTTGAGCGTAGACACTCCAAGTCTTCGGGTATTCGAAAGATAATGATCCGTATGTTGGAGAGCCGGTAAACACGCGAGTCGGTAGTTTTTCTAACTCAACAAATTCAGCATCTTTGGCAGTTTCTGCGTTCTGTACAGCAACAGTTACTGCTGTTTCGACCTTCTGATCAACATTATTCTTAAAATCTTGTCGCTCACTAAAAGCCCACAGTCCAAAACCACTCGCACCCAAGAAAAACAATCCAAATACGATGGCAAGTATAAGAGATATACTTCCCTCTTGCTTATTATCTGTAATCATAAGCTTAATGATACCTATTTATCTGTTTTAAGACAAGAGTGTGGTTCACTTAAATTGGTTGGTCTGATTACTCACTTTATTTTCAACTGGCGTCGCTTCAGGTTGAGGTGTTTGGTGATTTACGATTGTGTCATTGTTTTGGCTCGTAGGATTCACCGAAGTGCTGATTTTTTTATTATGATTTATAGCGATAACGAGTAGTGCTATCCACAATGGAAGACCAAGCAGTCCAAGCACTGCAACTATTCCAGCCAACAAAGAGAATAGATTTATTATTGTTGCTACACCGTCACCACCGCTACCGAAAGCTCTTGCGCCTACTTGTAGAAATACATTTACTATCAGTATTGCTATTGGAGCTACTATCAGCGCGATCCAGATTTTTGTACTTTTTCTTTGCATAGCTACACTATAACTTACTTATACCGATACTGGAACATACCATTTATCTCACGCGAGATAGCTTTTTTGGGTATTTTGAAGGCAAAGCTCACTAGTGTTAGAGGCCGTTTTGGCTCACGTTGAACAATTTTATTATGTAGTTTTTGCATAAATGGATTGAGTATAAATGCATACACGGCGTCATGCTCTGGCCAATCGATTAACCAGTAATTTGCTAGTTTGACTGTAACGAGTTTGCGGTAGCGAAATGATTTTATTTTGGCATACAGTACAAGCAACGGATTAAGCTCATAGCCAATACTTTTTATACCTTTTTTGGCAGCGGCAATTTGCAAACGACTGTCCCCTGACCCAAGCTCTATAAATAATTGACCTGGCTTTAAATCAAGTAGTTCAACAGCATCATCAACCCGCTTGGATAATGTCGGCAAGTAAGGAGCCCCAAATGCAACGACTCCTGCAAACAAGAAAAATCCGATTAATCCAAGTAATACTATAACTTCAAACACTTTTTTAGGCTTTCTTTGTTGCCTTTGAAATAGTGTTTTTAGCTGTTTCTAATTTTTGCTCTAAACTTTCAATTAATTTTATGCCAGCATTGTAGTCCTTAAGTAGCTCATCAAGCTCTTCGTAGCTGGCGTGTTCAACACGTTCTAAAATGGTGCTTAATTCGTCCTGCAATGCTCTGTAGCTTTTCGTTTCTGCCATAGTATTTATGCTCCTTTTTTAATTTCCGCTTTAATTTTACCGTCTTGCAACGTCACATCTATCGCTTGTGAATCTTCAAGATGAGCAACCGACGAAACGAGCTTCCCATTAGATTCAACAATAGCGTACCCTCTTTTGAGCGTTGCTTTAGGATGGATTGTTTCTAATAGCGACCTTGCATGCACTAGTTCAGAATATTTCGCTGTGAGTGTTTTTTCAACGGCAACAGTTAGCTGAGCTGAAAATCTATCGATAATAGAATGTTCGCTATCGATGCGCGCAGAAAGGGCATCTTGTAGCGCGTTCTTTTTGTATTGTAGGCCTTCGAGTACTTCTGTTTTATCTGGAAATAATAGCTCAGCAGCATTACTCGGTGTCGATGCGCGCATGTCTGCAGCAAGCTCGGCCAACGATGTATCAACCTCATGACCAATCGCAACGACTGTCGGTATGCGACTTGCAGAAACAGCTCGAACAACATTTTCTTCGCTGAAAGCGCTCAAATCATCCACGCTACCACCCCCTCTAATAATCACAATAACTTCTGGCGGATGCGCCAGCTGATTGAAATACTGCAACCCAGCCATGATTGAATCTGGCGCATCGGCTCCCTGGACAAGCGCATCGTAGAGTTCGACAGACACTCCTTCCCATCGTGCCTGCATTATTTTTATAAAGTCTGCGTAACCTGCAGATTGTTCTGAGCTTATAAGTCCAACTGTTTCAGGTGCACGCAGTACTGTTCTTTTTCTTTCCTGATCGAACAAGCCTTCTTTTTTTAACTTTTCTTGTAGAAGTGCGGCGGCTTTTTTGATACTTCCTTCACCAACTGGACGCACGCTCACGACGTTAAGACTAAATCCATACAAATTATGTAATCGTGGTTTTGCGACTAGCTCTACTTGCATACCATCTTCTAAAGGCATCTTTAGCTGAAAAACCGTTCCAAAGCACTTCAATTTTGAGCCTTCATCTTTGACGTCAAAATACAGCCATTTACCTTTTGATACATTAAAACTAGATATTTCCCCGACGATCGTTATTGTCGGATAAGCGTAATCAAGCGTTTGATTCAACACCGCGACTGCATCAGAAACTGAGAAAATAGGAGCTTGCATACTTAGTAGTTTAGCTTATTCTTTAGCTATATCTAGAACTTTTATGGCTGGAGACTCAACTACAATAGTTACAGGCGATTTTCTAAAGCAGTAAATAACATTGTAAAGTAGTCACTCCCTTGTGGAACAAGTTTGAATTCATCTTTTGGATTACGGACTGCATCTTTAACGTCTTTTAGATTTTTCCATATGAGAGATTCTACCTCTCCATCATCTAACTTGAACTTATTGTCGTCTGAATTAAGTAAATACACCCACCTAAACTCATTTTCATAGTTTTCAGTGTCTCCAACTTGCATGTCTATATGGGTAGCAAAAATAAATTCTAAATTGTTTTGATCAATATCTAACCCAATCTCTTCTCTTGTTTCACGTATTGCTGCAGTGACGTAATCTTCTCCTAAATCAATATGACCAGCTGCTGATATATCGTAAAAACCTGGCCAAGTCCTTTTGTCAGATGCTCTTTTCTGTAATAAGATCTCTAGCTCATCGTTAGCGTTAGTTTTATATAGCCAAACATGAGCTGCTCCGTGGAGTAATCTCTTTGGTGTAAACGTCATTTTTTAAAGCACCTTTTCCAAGCAAAGCTCTTCCTTGCTTATCATAGAGTTGCCATTGTTCATTCATGTGTAAATTATAACAGTACTTGTGGCCGGATCTCCAGCCATAAAAGTGATAGAACTGATTGATTGGCTTACTTTTGTTATCGAATCATTTGCGAGCACCTTTTTTCATCATAAATAAGAAAGACTATGAAAAAAGCGAACCGACCTTGGATCGACGCGCAGCAACAATAATAAATGTAAGCAAATCAGTCACGTTATAGCGCAAGAAGCTTGGCTGGTGCTTTTGTTACCCTTTTGGCGTCAAAAGGGTTGAAATAAAAAACTACTTAGAATAATTAGTCGACATTATCACCAACACCTTCTATTTCTTCAGGATCTATTTTCTCTTCTTTAAGTGCTCGTTGGTAAAACAAATATCCTATCGGTAGAAAGATACCCATGTTGAACACTCGGTAAACAACAGTCGCAGACAGAGCAAGTGCTTGCGGTACTCCGGCACTTGCCATAACTGCCGTCATGAGTCCTTCATACACACCAACCCCACCAGGTAGCACTGCAACAAGTCCGGCTACGTTTGCAACGGCATAGGCAATAATTATTGCACCAGGGTTAATCACATTGCCAAATGCGAGATATACGACGAAAATGGTTAAAATTTCAGTAAAATTCATCATCATAGTCCACAAAAACGGATAACGAAGATCTTTCCAGTTTTTGCGCACGTGTTTGTAGTCTTTGTTTAAATCACCAAATAGTTTTTCTATCTTCCCTATATTG
>Ga0306866_1000303_pt1 | contig 16926 bp, 20 predicted proteins | sample AntRauTorckE5432_FD_190450 | JGI IMG/M metagenome (GOLD analysis project Ga0306866, IMG submission 190450) | Saline lake microbial communities from Rauer Islands, Antarctica - Metagenome Torckler E5 #432 (v2) (version 2) | ecosystem: Environmental > Aquatic > Non-marine Saline and Alkaline >...
ATCTTATACGCTCTTCTTGTACTGCTTCTGAGGCTAATTTTTGGACATGAAATCTATCAGTAACTAGTTCTGTTTTAGGAAAACATTTTTTAGCAATTAAATTCATGCTACCTGCCATATCAACTGTGACTTCTTCTACCACATTTCGCCTCTCTAGAGGGATCTTATGGAGTATATTAATGACATCCATGGCTCTAGTTCCCTTTACAATAGCAACTATACTCCCCTTTTTACCCTGAGCATTCTTGTTGGTTAAGATCGTGTATAGCTCACCATTAGATAAAGAGGTTTCGTCTAGACTTAAATAGGTGCCGATATTCTGTGGGTAGAGTAGCCAATCTTGTGCATGTTTTTTTTGTATCCAATCTTTAAAATCGCTAAGATGGTTTTTGTAATGATATTGAAGAACCCTACCATTGATTTTATAATAATCTCCAAAGCGTTTGGCACTCACAGCATGGGTATCTAGCGATACCTTTTAAAAAAGAGGCAAACTCGCTGGTGATACGAGTGCCTTTTGCTATTAAATTCCAATCCCTTTTTACAATCTTACCTGTATCAACAAGCGTCCAGCGTCTCCGTTTTATATGAAGTAATACTGATTTTCCTCTGAGTGGAAAATCCTCAATTATTATTTCAGGGGAGAAACCTTTGGAATGAGAGAGTTCCGATTCATAGTCTTGGGGTAGTGTATTCTTCTCTTCCAAATAGAAATGAATCTTATCTTCAGTAAACTCATGTTTTGTAATATCAAAGTACTCTAAGATACCTTCTGGCAATAAATAACTAACTAAATCTAAACTCAAATTCTATTATTTTATAAGGCTAAGATAAACGAATCCCCCTAAAATAACTCTTGACCCTAAAAAAGCCTGTGCCGAATTCGTGTCGGTAAAACAATTTATTGCGTCATTGTAAATATAATTTGGCATGAGAACATAAAGGGTTTGTTAAAAATTACACATAAGTTTATATTTCCTTAAAGATGATATCAACTTTCTTTAAATTTGGATTATGAAATTATTATTGATCACAATTGTGCTTTTAGGTTTAGCAGTGGCAGGAATCGCTATAAAAATTTGGGGAAAGAAAGATGGAAAATTCGCAGGCACCTGTGCAAGCCAGAGTCCCTTTTTAAATAAAAGCGGGGATGCTTGTAACTTCTGTGGTAAAATGCCAGACGAGCAAATAGATTGTAGCGGTTCAGAGAAAAGCAAATAAGCCTTTTACACATAGGGTTGAAATTTATACTAGTCCTATTTATAATTTTAACTCTGATTTCTATACTCTTATAATTTAAACGAATTTCAATAAAACTATCTCTAAAAAACATCAAGATAAACTTCAATTTAGCATAATTATTTTTGCGAAAAACATGGAGATGGACTTACCTCCTAGTTTATTATGAATCAACACTTTGTAATTCTTGAACTTAGTAAAGCAAATGATAATTCTCCAGATTCTACCTCAAAAGTTGCTAAAAAAATTCATAATAGCTGTTTTAATCTAAGGCTCTTAAAACGTCATGGAAAGGACTCAAAATCAAAGCCTATAGCCTTAAAAAAATTTGTGATTAGAACTAAAAGCGATAGAATTTTACTAAAAGACGCAGATTGTGAATCAGCATTTAAATTTTGTTTGCAGAAAATTAATGCTTGTATATCTAAAAAATTAAATTTCTTTTTAGGCTACTCACTTTATGGATACAACTCCATATTTTTAAATGAATTTATAGAATGGGAAGCCCTAAAAACTGAAATCCGTGGTAGACATCGAACTTTATCCAATAAGGCTCATAGCTGTGGCGATAGAGCTGTGATGTATGAAGAATCGATTTCATTAGAAAGTAAAAATTTTAAAAATAAAATAAATCTTACTTTCTGGGATAGTGATATACGACTTCAAAATGTAAAAGGGGAAACTAAAATCAACTTGAACATAACTCCAAAAAGCTTTGCTTTAGACCATTCAAAAAAGTCCTGTATTTTATGGTGGAAACAAAAATACTCTATTACATCGCCATTTTATTATAAATTAAATCAACTCTTTATTCAAGACTACTATTTTTCTCAATTTTTATTTTGGTCGACATTTTTTATACTTTTGAGTAGAAAGTCCATGATGGCCTTACTTATATTTCGAATAGCAATAGCTGCTAAGTCCTTAATAGCAGCTGAATTTCAAAAGGCCTTTAAAGCTCTAAAGTCTATTTTATGGATATGGCCTAACTTTGAGGAGAATTTACTCATTTTGCAAATGGGAATAGGAATAAACAGAATTTTTCAAAAAACATAAATCTTGGCAATAAAACTGAATATTTCAAACCTTATCGAAAAAGCAAGGTATGGAGACCAAAATGCATTTAGATCCCTATTGAACCACTATTGGGAGGACGTCTATAGGTTTCAACTCAAAAGAACTAAAGATGCTTATGAAGCCGAAGAAATCACAGTACAGACTTTTGCTAGAGCTTTTGACAGGATTGAAACTTACGAAAATGCTTTCAAATTTAAGACTTGGCTCATCACTATCTCTAAAAATATACATATTGACCTCACTAGAAAACTTAAACTAAAGACTTCTGAGATCGACACTAAAAGAGTTTCACAAATCGCTGATCTTGAACCTACTGTTGAAGATAAGATTATCAAAGAACAAAATTTAAGCAATTTATTAAGGCAAATAAAAGAACTTCAACCTCATTATCAAGAAGTTATTGAATTAAGGTTTTTTAAAGAAATGAGCTATAAAGAAATAGCTGAGCGAATAGACCAACCCATTACAAACGTGAAGGTAAAATTGTTGAGAGCCAAAAAATTATTGGCTGAAATTATTAACCAAAAGCCAAACGATAGATGAAACTTTTTATAGGTATTATACTTCTTAATCTTATGATGTTATCTCAAGGATTTAATGACAAACGCATTTTAGTTTTAACCGCTAAAGAAATGACTCCTGAAGTCACAGAACAACTTGATAGATTACAAGAGAATTCTCTGGAAATCGAAAAACGTAGGCTTGCAGTTTTTACCCTTATAAACGGAGAGGTAAAAGTTATTATCAATTCTAGCGATAAGAGCCTTGAGTTTGTTACCAAAAATAAAGACAACTATACAGAGACCTCAACTCTAACCCTGTATTTGATAGGTTTAGATCAAAGTCTAAAAAAAACCTTTAAAGGCTTAGTAAATCCTCAACAGATTTTTAACCAAATCGATGATATGCCAATGCGTCAACCTGAAATAAGAAGAAACAGAGAATAATTACTCACTCAGGTGAATTTTTAAGTTGGCTAAAATTCTAGCTTCAATATCTTCCACCTTAGCTTTGCAAAAAGTTTTCCCCGTAATTTTCTCGTACAGCTCAATATATCTCTCACTAATAGAGTCTATAACTTTCGGTGTAAGTTCCGGTATCCTCTGACCTTCTTTTCCCTGAAATCCGTTTTCCATCAGCCATTCTCTCACAAATTCCTTAGACAGTTGCTTTTGCTTTTCGCCCTTAACTTGCCTTTCATTATAGCCTTCTTTATAGAAATATCTAGAGGAATCCGGAGTGTGAATTTCGTCGATCACTACAATTTTGCCCTCTGGGGTTTTTCCAAACTCATATTTAGTATCCACTAAAAGCAAACCTCGTTTATCCGCAAGTTGGGATCCGCGATCAAAAAGTTTTAAGGCATACTCCTCTAAGACTTTATAATCTGAAGGACTGACAATTCCTTGTGCTAAAATTTCGTTTTTTGAAATGTCTTGATCGTGATCACCTTGCTCTGCTTTGGTAGTAGGTGTAAGTAGTGGAAAATCAAACTTGTCATTGACTTTTAAACCTTCTTTCAACTTTACTCCACAGAGTTTTCTTTTGCCAGCAGTATATTCTCTAGCGGCATGGCCAACGAGATAGTTTCTAACGACCATTTCCACTTTAAAAGTTTCACATTTTATACCGATACTTACGTTGGGATCGGGAACAGCCTGCAGCCAATTAGGGACGATATCTTCTGTAGCCTTCAGCATCTCTGAGGCAATCTCATTTAAAATTTGACCTTTATATGGAATTCCCTGAGGTAGAACTACATCAAAAGCACTTAGACGATCTGTAGCTACAATCACTATGTTGTCGTTAGCAAGCGTATAGACTTCCCTCACTTTTCCCTTATAGTAATCGACTTGCCCTGGTAAATTGAATTGGGTTGATAAAAGAGTTGAGCTCATGTTTTAGTCTTGATTTTCAATTGCTTTGTAAGCAGAAATTACTTTTTTAACAAGTCGGTGACGAAGAACATCTTTATCATCGAGATAAATCATTCCTATCCCATTGACATCTTTTAAGACTAAAAGAGCCTCTTTAAGTCCAGAAATAGACCGTTTTGGGAGATCCACTTGACCTGGATCACCTGTAATCATAAATTTGGCATTCTTACCCATACGTGTCAAAAACATCTTCATCTGCGGATGAGTAGTGTTTTGAGCTTCATCTAGTATTACAAACGCATTGTCCAAAGTTCGTCCTCTCATAAATGCTAAAGGTGCAATTTGAATAGTTCCCTTTTCAATATAGCTTTCCAGCTTTTCTGGAGCGATCATGTCTCTTAATGCATCGTAAAGCGGTTGCATATATGGATCTAATTTCTCTCTTAAATCTCCAGGTAAAAACCCTAGTTTTTCGCCAGCTTCTACCGCTGGACGAGTTAAAATAATTCTTCGAACTTGCTTATTCTTTAGTGCTTGAACCGCTAAAGCCACACCGGTATAAGTTTTACCAGTACCTGCAGGACCAACGGCAAACACCATATCATTGGTATTCATCAACTCTACCAGTTTTCTTTGATTGGCGGTTTGAGCTTTTATAAGTCGACCACCAATACCATGAACAAGAACAGCTCCAGAGGATATAGGGGCATCATAATCCGCTTTGGATTGACTTGTCAGAATACTTTCAATGGCATTTTCATCTAAAGAGTTAAATTTTGAGAAGTGATCAATCAACATTTGGAAACGCTGTTCAAATTCTTCTAAACGATCGTCTTCACCAAAGACTTTTATTTTATTACCTCTCGCTACAAATTTAAGCTGGGGATAATATTTTTTAATCAGTTCAATATTCGAGTTGTGGTGTCCAAAAAATTCTCGTGGATTAATTTCTGAGAGTTCTAAAATTAGTTCATTCAAAAGCAGTAATTTTTGGTTAAAAATAATAAATTTACAAACAAATTTACGCATTTTTTTGACGAAATTTAGTTTCAAAATATTAACTATCCATTAAATGCCAATAATAACTTTAACTACCGATTTTGGATTAAAAGATCATTCAGTGGCGGCTGTTAAGGGTGCTTTGTTATGCGAATTAAATCAGCCTCAAATCATCGATATCTCGCATCATATTTCACCTTTTAATTATACTGAAGCGGCTTACATCATTAAAAATGCTTATCATAATTTTCCGAAAGATACCATCCATATTATCGGGGTAGATTCAGAATTAACTCCAGAAAATAAGCATCTCGCCATTTATTTAGATGGACATTATTTTATTTGTTCTAATAACGGAATTCTATCTTTGATTTCATCAGAAATCAAACCTAACAAAATCGTAGAAATTAATATTCATGATAGCCTAGAAAAGAAATTTGGTGTTTTGAATGTTTTTGTAAATGTTGCAGCTCATATTTGTAGAGGTGAAAATTTGGATCTGATTGGTAAACCTATCTTTGGCATGGAAGAACTTAATAATGTAAGACCCTCCATCAATCAGTGTGAAGATCAAATCATAGGTCATGTGATTTATATTGACAACTTTGGGAATGTAGTTTCCAACATAAGCCAAAAATTGTTCAATACCGTTGGCAAAGGAAGAGAGTTTACCATTTTTGCAAGATCTACAAAATTTTGTAAAGTGTATAAGAATTACTCTGAGGCGATTAATTATGATATCCCCAAAGAAAAAAGAGAGATGGAAGGAAAAAAATTAGCCTTATTCAATTCATCAGCCTTTTTAGAATTAGCGATTTATAAGAGTAACCCTCTAAGTGTAGGTTCTGCTTCAAGTTTATTTGGTTTAAAATACTTGGATTCCCTCACCGTTAAATTTTTATAATATGCTCGTAAGAATTGTAAAGATGAAATTTAAGAAAGAGGCTGTTGAAAACTTTCAGGAGTTATTTCAAAATAGCAAAAAAAAGATCCGTGGTTTTGAAGGTTGTCATCGTTTGGAACTTTATCAAGATCAAAAGGACTGTTCTCAATTTTTCACCTATAGTTATTGGGCGTCCGAAAAGCATCTGAACAACTACCGTAACTCTGCCTTGTTTGCTGAAGTATGGAAAGCGACTAAAGTTGGGTTTTCCATGAAAGCCGAAGCTTGGAGCTTGAACAAACTTGTAGAATTAGATTGATATGCTAGCCATTTTCCTCAAAGAATTCACTGGTTTTTTTTCCTCGGCGATAGGCTTTATCGTCGCTGGACTATTTCTTCTAGCAACTGGAATTTTGGTCTGGGTCTTGCCTGGAAGTTTTAATATTTTTGATCAAGGTTATGCTAATCTTACGCCTCTTTTTGAAGTCTTACCTTGGATTTTCTGTGTGTTCATTCCTGCCATTTGTATGCGGAGTTTTGCTGAGGAAAAGAAGCAGGGCACCTTAGAACTTCTGCTGACCAAACCCATATCTATAGATCAACTTATTGCTGGTAAATTTTTAGGTAGCTTATCATTGAGCATGATCACCTTACTTCCTACTTTATTTTATATCATAAGTATTTCAGCATTATCAGCTAGAGGAGTACAAATTGATTATGGAGTTATTTTTAGTTCTTATGTTGGAGTTTTGCTTCTTATGTGTTGTTTTACGTCTATTGGAATTTTTGCATCTTGTCTCACTGATAATACTTTGATTGCGCTTGTTATCGGTATATTTTTAAGTGTGTTATCGTATTTTGGGTCGGTAGGCTTGAACTCAATTCCACTTTTGGATTCTCAATTATACACGTTGGAATATTTTAGCTTAAGTTATCATTTCCAAAGTATCTCAAGAGGTATTTTGGATAGTAGAAATCTTATTTATTTTATAAGTATTAGCTTTTTCTTCTTAGTGCTTACCCACCTACAACTAAAATCTAATTTGAAATGAAGGTAAACGCCAGCCATAAAAAAGCCTTAGGGATTTGTGTTCTGCTTGTGTTTATGAATTTAGTAGCCACTCAATTTTTTAAACGTGTAGATTTTACTTCAGATAGCCGTTATACCTTAACCGAATCTTCTCTTGATTTGGTTAGAACCATAGATAAGCCTCTACTTATCAAAGTCTTTTTAACGGGTGATCTCCCTTCAGAATTCAAAAGACTTCAAATTGAAACCCGCTATATTCTGGAGGAGTTTAAAGCCTACAATAGCAATATAAAGTTTGAATTTGTCAATCCGCTTGAAGGCGACATAGATGCTATAGAGGTGGCTAATCAATTTTATGAGAATGGTATGTCGCCAGAGTCTCTTAATATTCGTGAAAATGGAAAATTGACTGAACGCCTTATCTTTCCTTGGGCAATGGCAGATTATGGAGGTATGCAAATTCCTATACAACTCTTACAAAAAACACTCACACAAAGCAATTCTGAAATGATCCAAAGGTCAGTTCAGAATTTAGAATATACCTTTGTCGATGGAATGACGAAGTTAAGTAGAAAACGAACCAAAAAAATAGCAATCATAAAAGGACAGGGGGAGCTTGCAGATAGATATCTAGCAGATTTTCTATCTACACTTAAAGACTATTATCTTATAGCACCATTTACTTTAGATTCTGTAGATACCACCCCACAGAAAACATTGGACGTTCTCAATACGTACGATTTAATTATTGATGCTAAACCTACCAAATCATTTACAGACGAAAAGAATTATGTCTTAGATCAATACCTCATGAATGGAGGAAAGGCTATATGGCTTATAGAACATGTCATTGCAGAAAAAGATAGTCTTTATAAGGCTTCCAAAAAAACAGTAGCATTTCCAATAGATTTGAATTTATACAGTTTATTCTTTAGATATGGGGTACGCATCAATCCACAATTGGTCAACGACCTTTACTCTGCTCCTATTGTTTTAGCGTCTGGCAGCGGTAACTCTTCACAACTGTCAAGATTTCCTTGGTTTTATGATCCTTTAGGAGAACCTGTTGAAGAACACCCTATTACAGAAAATTTAAGCCCTGTAAAATTTGAATTTGCAAATCCAATAGACACCTTAGAGTCTCATCTCAATAAAACAATTTTACTGGAAAGTTCAAATCTATCGCGAGTGATTGGAACACCCGCTGAAGTTTCTTTGGATGAGATTACAAAAGAACCTGACCCGAGATTATACACCACGGGTCACTTTCCGTTAGCAGTGCTTGTAGAAGGTGAATTCAACTCTGCTTTTAAGTCCAAACTAAAACCTCTCACCCTTCAATACCCTAAAGACAAAAGCCCACAGACTCAGCAAGTGTTTATTTCTGATGGTGACCTTATTAGAAATCAGTTGGAGCATGGAAAACCCTTAGAGTTGGGCTTCGACAGATTTACTGGACTCACTTATGGTAACAAAACCTTTCTTCTGAATGTGGTTAATTATCTATTAGGAGATGAAAGTTTAGTAAAAACACGAAGTAAATCTATAAGCCTAGATGAGATGAATCTGGAAAAATTAAAGTCCACTAAGTTGAAATGGCAGCTTTTTAATGTGATGGTCCCTATTGCAAGCATTATTTCTTTTGGACTAATTGTAGTGTATTGGAGAAAAAGGAAATATAAAAGTCATTAGTGCTTGAATTTATCTTTGTACCTGTTGAGTATTAAATAAACTACTGGAAGGATTCCTAAAGAATTGACTAAGGCTAAAACAATGAACCAAGAGATTTGTTTTCGTCTTGAAGACTGCCACAGAACAATGAGTTTTAATATGACATCAACTATTACTAAAAAAAAACTAGTCCTATTAACGATGCATAATCCTCTAAATAAGATTGGAAGTCGAGGGAAGTACTGCTCATGTTAATAGGTTTTGATAATATTTTATGCCAATCTAAACCTATAACATCGCAATAAACCATTTCTTTTTAGCCTGCTTTTTGTCAAAAAAATAACAGTAGCTAAGGCTATGCGAATTATTTTTAATTTCAATTCGTCAAAAAATCTGTGCTGAGCTACGTTGAAGTACAATTCAATTTATTCATGCAACATCATAAATTTAATTTGGTAATACAATATAAAACAGAAAATAATATGTATTTATATTGAAAAAGTAAAACTGGGATGAGAATAAAATATTTAAATTTGTAGATATGACAATCAATTGCAAAGGACGCTTACTGGATTTATCTACCCCAAAAGTTATGGGTGTGCTCAATTTAACTCCTGATTCTTTTTATGACGGAGGCAAATTCAAAAATGAGAAAGAAGCTTTAGAGCAAGTGGAAAAAAATATTCAAGATGGCATGGATATTTTAGACATTGGAGCTTATAGCTCAAGACCTGGAGCAGACCACATCAGTGAAGAAGAAGAATTAAAAAGGCAGAGTTCTGTTTTACAACAAATTACCAAAGAATTTCCGGACCTTATTATCTCCATAGACACCTTCAGAAGTGAAGTTGCTAAAGCGAGTATAGATCAAGGGGCTCATATCATCAATGATATTTCTGCTGGAAATTTGGATGTAAACATGATGGATTTCATAGCAGATTCTCAAGTCCCTTATATCATGATGCATATGAGAGGTACGCCGCAAACCATGAAAAGCATGACCTCCTATGAACATCTGGTCACCGACATAATCTCTTATTTTTCAAAAAAAGTTATGGAGGCAAGAGCTAAAGGGATTAATGATATACTTATAGATCCAGGATTTGGTTTCGCAAAAACCATAGATCAAAACTTTGAGCTATTAAATCACCTTAAAGCCTTAAAGAGTTTAAACCTACCTGTACTTTCTGGGATTTCTAGAAAGTCTACAATCTATAAAACATTGAATATCGATGCTAAAGAGGCTCTAAACGGAACAACTGCACTCAACATGGTAGCTCTTATGAATGGAAGCTCTATCTTAAGAGTACATGATGTGTTGGAAGCTAAACAATGCATTACTTTGTATAAAAAATTAATTGAGAATTAAATTTTTATGACCTTAGATTTTTTAGACTTTAGAATCTTAGACATCCTAGATATTCTACTGGTAGCCGTTTTGCTATACTATATCTATAAGCTTGTTAAGGGTTCTGCAGCGATCAATATCTTTATAGGAATTGTTATCGTTTACTTGATTTGGAAACTAACTGAGCTTTTGCAAATGGAAATGCTAAGCAGCGTTTTGGGAGAATTTATAGGGGTAGGAATGTTTGCCTTGATAGTGGTCTTTCAACAAGAAATAAGAAAATTTTTGTTGATGATTGGCTCAACTAACTTTAGTAGTAAAAACAACTGGTTTCAACTTAGGTTCTTCAATCGAGAAAATAAAACACTCAATTATGTAGACATCATTGTCGAGGCTTGTAGAAAATTAGGGAGTACCCAAACTGGTGCCCTAATCATCATTAAAAGAAATACGAAACTAGATTTTGTAAAAAATACTGGAGATGCTATGGACATCAAAGTAAATCGTCCTATTATCGAATCTATTTTTTATAAGAACAGCACATTGCATGATGGAGCTATTGTGATCGAGGATGGAAGGATCACAGCAACACGAGTGATTTTACCAGTCTCCAACGACAGAGACATACCTTTGAGGTTTGGATTGCGTCACAGAGCTGCCGTAGGCATAAGTGAAAAAACAGATGCTGTTGCTTTGGTTGTAAGCGAAGAAACTGGACAAATTTCTTATTTAAAAAACGGAGAGTTCAATATTTTCGATGATTTCGAAAATCTGGCAGAGCAAATTAAAACAGACTTGATTTAATTCAACTCTTCTTCGTGTTTAAATTGTGCTTCATACAAGTTTCTATAATACCCTTCTTCTAGTTGAAGTAATTCTGAATGGGTTCCTGTTTCTACGATTTTGCCTAGATCCATCACAATGATTTTATCTGCATTCTTAATAGTTGCTAGACGGTGTGCAATCACAATTGAAGTTCGCCCTTTGGTTAACTTCTCAGTGGCATCTTGAATAAGCTGCTCACTATAACTATCGACTGAAGATGTTGCTTCGTCCAAGACTAAGATACTTGGCTTAGTGACGTAGGCTCTTAAAAATGCAATGAGCTGGCGTTGGCCAGAAGACAACATGACCCCTCTCTCTTTGACATTGTAATGATAGGTGTTGGGCAGTGAAGAGATGAAGTCGTGAACCCCTATTTCCTTTGCTGCAGCAATAACTTGTTTTTCAGTCACATCTTCTTTATTGAGCGTAATGTTGTTGAGGATGGTATCTGCAAACAAAAAAACATCTTGAAGAACAACAGCAATATGAGTCCTTAAGGTCGCAAGCTCGTAAGTTTTGAGATCTTTACCATCTACTTTTATCTGACCGCTGTCTATTTCATAGAATCGACTTAGTAAATTGATTATTGTACTTTTTCCAGCTCCTGTGGCTCCTACAATTGCGACAGTTTCACCTGGCTTTACGTCAAAAGAAATTCCTTTTATGATCTCTTCTTCGGGGATATAACTAAATTTAACATCTTTAAAGGAAATATGACCACTTAACTTTTCGCAAATTAAAGTCCCATCATTCTCTATTTTAGAATCTGTATCAAGAATATTGAATACCCGATTGGCTGCAACCATTCCCATTTGTAAAGAATTAAATTTATCTGCAATTTGCCTCAAAGGTCTAAACAGCATTTGTGATAATTCTATAAACATCACAATGATTCCGAGAGATAGAGCGTCTGATTCCACCACTCGTAAACCTCCAAACCAAACAATTAATCCAATAGTAATAGAAGTAGCCATTTCTGCAATAGGGAAGAATATGGCATTGTACCAAACTGTTTTAATCCAGCCTTGTCTATGTTTTCTGTTGATGTCCTTAAAACGTCTGTATTCCTCCTGTTCTCTATTAAAAATTTGAACAATTTTCATGCCCGTGAGATGTTCCTGCACAAATGAATTAAGATTAGACACCTGAGTTCTCACTTCCTCAAAAGCAACCTTCATTTTCTTTTGAAAGACACGAGTGGCATAAATAATAAAAGGTAGAACAGTAACCACAAGGAGGGTTAGCTGCCAGCTTTGCCAAAACATGAAACCCAAAACGACAATCATCTTTAATAAATCGCTAATAATCATGAATAAACCTTGGCTGAAAATACTGGCGATTGTTTCAATATCACTTACAGCACGAGTCACTAGTCTACCCACAGATGAATTGTCGAAGTATTGCTTTTTGAAATTCATCATGTGTTTAAAAAGCTTCACACGAATGTCCCTTATAACTTCCTGTCCGAGCCAATTCGCAAAAAAGATAAAGCTAAATTGGAAAAGCACTTCAAAGATGAGAACAACAAGCATCGAGCTTACATAGAAGATCAAGCTTTCAGAATCGCTTTCAATAATTCCCCTATCAATAGTTAATCTCAGTAAATACGGTCTTAAAACTGCAAGAACAGAAAGCATTATAGCAGCAAAAACCACAAAATAAAACGTTTTATTGTAGGGTGTTGCATACTTTAAAAGACGCTTAAAAAGCTTTGTATCGAAGGCGTTACCATTGTTATTTTTCATTTGTATCGCTATATCTTTATCCTATACTGGATATTTTATGTTTGTTAAAACTAAGGCATTGGCAGGAACCGATTTACCTGCTTTACTTCTATCTCTAGCAAGGATGATGTCGTTGAAGTCTTCACCTGATATATTCCCCAACCCTACCTCAATGAGGGTTCCTACTATTGCTCTTACCATATTTCTTAAAAAGCGATTGGCTGTAATTTCAAAAAAAAGATGATGTCCCTCTTCTTGCCAATCCACTTTTTCTATTTGACAATCAAATGTATAAACATCAGTTTTAACTTTTGAAAAAGATTTGAAATTTTTATGATTAAATAAGAGATTTGAAGCGTTCTGCAAAGCTTGTAAGTTAAGTTTGTTTTTTACCAAATAGCTCCTTCCTTCACAAAACGGGTCTTTCATTTGAATTATCGAATACCTATAAGTTCTCGAGATAGCATCGAACCGAGCATGAAAATCATCTTTTACGCGGACTACACTATGTACTGCTATATCTGGAGGTAATATGCTATTCAACTTAAAGACTAACATCTTAAAATCAAGGATACTTTGGGTACAATCAAAATGAGCTACGTATCCCGAGGCATGCACCCCTGCATCAGTTCTCCCAGCCCCTACAACGTCTACAGTCTCTTGTAAAGCCGTAATTAAAGCATGATTTACTTGAGATTGAACACTGATTTCATTCACTTGTTTTTGCCAACCGTGGTAATTAGTTCCTAGATAAGATAGTCGTATAAGATATCGCAAATCTCTAAATTTATAACACACAAATATAAGAATACAGCTACGACTTAAACCTTAAGCTTTACTTATATTGTACCAAAAAAAAGATGTCAAAAGCTATTTTATTACTGAGTGATACTCATGGATACATAGACGATAGAATTTTAGAATGGGCTTCTAAAGCTGATGAAGTTTGGCATGCTGGAGACATTGGAGATCAAAAAGTTACCGATGCACTTTCAGCCGTAAAGCCACTGAGAGCAGTATATGGAAATATTGATGGACATTTATTAAGAAGCGAATTTCCACTTCATCACAGATTCACTCTTGAAGGTGTAGACGTTTGGATAACTCACATTGGAGGTTATCCTCATAGATATAGCAAAGATATAAAAGAAGAAATCAAGAAAAATCCTCCAAAATTATTCATCAGTGGTCATTCTCATATTTTGAAAGTAATGAATGACAAGCAACTAAAATTGCTACACATGAATCCTGGAGCTGTCGGTGTTCAGGGATTTCACCAAAAGAGAACAATGCTTAAATTTAATTTAGACCAGGGGATCATCAAAGATCTGGAAGTTATCGATTTTGGTAAGCGGGGCCAAAAAGATTCCTTTTAAAAACAAAAAACCCCGAATCGCTTCGGGGTTCCAATGCACTAACATTACTAAGATTTCAGGATTATCGCAATCGATCCACAGATTTTACAAGATCTTCGTCCTTTTTGATAGCCTTATTGGCTAGAGCAATAAAAACGATAGAAATTATTGGAAGAAGCATCCCAATACCCTTCTTAGAAATATCCATTTCTCCAGGTAAACTTAGCGTCCAATATGCAAAAACACCTACTAAAACAAAGTTCAATATGATATTAATTCGTCCTATGACAAATTGAAATTTTCTTTTTTTAAATAAAAAAATGGTGATAATTGTAATTAAAACCGATAATAAAAACAAAGATATAGATACGGGTTGAGATAGAGCATAAATTTCTTGATTTTTTGAAGTTATCCATAATGGCAAATAAAAACTCAATATCCCGTTAAAGATAATAACCATAAGTAAAAATAAACTTTGTACCCTTTGTATCATTTCTTGATTATTGAAGGACAAAAATAATAGAATATTTGGGAATTGATATTTATAAATAAAATAAAGTTGTATAATTGCAATGTTTATGATAAACTTCTTACTTAAGTAGTTACAAATCATCAATTTAAATTCGATTCTCCTTCGAAACCATTTTAATTTCAAAAAATATCAATGTTAGAAATTATTGAACTAAAGTCTAGAAAACTTTCAGATTTACAAGAAATTGCTAAAGAATTAAAAGTTCCAAAATTTAGAAGCCTAAAAAAGTTGGATCTTATCTACCAAGTTTTGGACTATCAAGCAGCTAATCCGGACAAAATGAAAGAAATTCTTAGTAATGAAAATAACACCACTAAGATTAAAACGTCAACTCCAACACCGTCTAAGGAAGCTCCTGAACAAGATAGCAAGCCAGTCCAACCTGTACAACCTGATTCTATAGATACTTCAAAAAAGCCAAGAAAGCGAGTCAATAAAGGTGAGCCCAAAAAAGCACCTAAAAATCCGTTTAAAGACGATGACAGATCTAAACGGGAGGCACATAAAAATCCTTTGGAGAAAAAAGAGGTGAAAGAGGCAACAGTTGAAAGCCCGTTACCTCCAAAAGAAAAACAAAACAGTCCAGAATTACCTAAGCCTCAACACCTAGAGAAAAAAGACCAAACGAAATCCACCGCTCAGGTAAAGGAGGTAAAACAGCCAATGGCTAAGCCGATCAACAAAGAAGACTCACAAAAAAAATCTCCATCTCCAAAGCCACAGAATCAAAAAAATCAAAATCCTAAATCTAGGAATGATACTAGGTCTAATGACAAAAACGGCAACAGAGATAACCGAAATAAATACAAAGATCCAGATTTTGAGTTTGATTCCATCATAGAAAGTGAGGGTGTACTTGATCTTATGCAAGATGGATATGGATTTTTGAGATCTTCAGATTACAATTACTTATCTTCTCCCGATGATATTTATCTATCCCAATCTCAAATTAGACTTTTTGGATTAAAAACTGGAGATACAGTGTTAGGAGAAGTAAGACCTCCAAAAGAAGGTGAGAAATACTTCCCCTTGATTAAGATTAAAAAAATTAATGGTCTCGATCCAAAAATTGTAAGAGATAGAGTTTCTTTTGAGCACTTAACTCCACTTTTTCCACAGGAGAAATTTAAGTTAGCTGAAAAAGAAAGTACACTTTCCACACGAATTATTGATTTGTTTTCTCCTATCGGTAAAGGGCAAAGAGGCATGATTGTTTCTCAACCTAAAACAGGTAAGACGATGTTGCTGAAGGACATTGCAAATGCCATTGCAGCAAATCATCCAGAGGTCTACCAAATTATCTTACTCATCGATGAGCGTCCAGAGGAAGTGACAGACATGCAACGTAATGTAAGAGGTGAAGTTGTAGCATCTACTTTTGATAAAGAAGCACACGAACACGTTCGCGTCGCAAATTTAGTAATTGAGAAGGCTAAACGCTTGGTTGAATGTGGTCATGATGTAGTGATACTTCTAGATTCTATTACACGTTTAGCTAGAGCTTACAACACAGTGCAGCCTTCGAGTGGTAAAGTTTTGAGTGGTGGTGTAGATGCCAATGCACTTCACAAACCAAAGCGTTTCTTTGGAGCAGCAAGAAATATTGAAAATGGAGGTTCACTTTCGATTATAGCCACAGCTCTAACCGACACTAGTTCTAAAATGGATGAAGTCATCTTTGAAGAATTTAAAGGGACTGGTAATATGGAACTACAATTGGACAGAAAAATTGCTAACCGTAGAATCTTCCCTGCTATAGATCTAACATCGTCTAGCACAAGAAGAGATGATCTTTTACTTGAAGATCACCAAATTCAAAAAATGTGGATCATGAGAAAATATCTAGCAGATATGAATCCTATTGAAGCTATTGAATTCTTGAATACAAGGATTAAAGATACCAAATCGAATGAGGAATTTTTAATGTCGATGAACGGCTAAAACCCTTAGATTGGTCAATCATAAAAACTCCCCATAAAATAGAATTTTATGGGGAGTTTTTATTTAAATAATACCAAATTATATTTATAATGCCGTATGAATAAATTGAATTATTTTTTGATTGATCGATTGAAATCAAAAATAACTAGCATAGCCTTAGCTACGATAATTATTTTTGATGGAAAGCAGGTGAAAAAAGCCTGTCCCGATTTCATATCGGTAAAACGATTTATTGCGTCATTATAGGTCTAATTTGGTATAATAGAGGTCAGTATATAAATACCTATCTTAGTATTAGTAATGCGAATCAAGAGTTAAACAATAGTGTTATAAATGCTGCTGCCAGTCGACCATAAACATGTAGATTTAAGCCTTTAGTAGATCTTACTTTGCTAGCTTTTTGTATGTCTGATTTTTCAATAAGC
>Ga0306866_1000306_pt1 | contig 16902 bp, 18 predicted proteins | sample AntRauTorckE5432_FD_190450 | JGI IMG/M metagenome (GOLD analysis project Ga0306866, IMG submission 190450) | Saline lake microbial communities from Rauer Islands, Antarctica - Metagenome Torckler E5 #432 (v2) (version 2) | ecosystem: Environmental > Aquatic > Non-marine Saline and Alkaline >...
CACGACTGTCCAGGGTGCTCAAGTCCAAACGATTGGACAAGGAACCGAGACGACCATCACCTCTGGCGGCGAGGACACCGAGATCCTACTGGGCAACTCGACGCTCACCTTCGCTGCACCGGCGCAACGTAACATCGTGTTCCAGAGCGCGGGTACGCATTCCATACAGGCTACAGGGTCTCTCAATGTGTCGCGCTCTTCCACTGGAACAGGGACCTATTCGTTCAACGCTCCCACGGGAAGCTATACCGTAGGTCTGGGGGCAGGTAGCATCGCGTTGAACGCAGGTGCAGGGTCTTTAAATATCTCCCCCGGAGCGGCACGTATTCAGGCTCCAGACATCTCCCTTACAGGGTCCGTGTCTCTGGGTACCGCGACGGCGACCCTGGCGGTCGTTGGGGGTATTCCGGGTCCGAGTCCTCATATTGATTTTATAACTGGCCTACCATTGACGGGTAACCCTGTGGTTCGTACCCTATAACCAATCGTATTCCCGAGGAATCCTGATGCTTAAACTATCTGCGCAGTTGCTACGTCTACGTCAGGATTACCCCGCCTTATCGCAAGACCTGCCTCCCGTTGTCAAGTTCATTCAAGACATCGAGGACAGTCAGCCCATGCGACGTCAGGCAAGAAGCCTCAACTCTCTGGTGGGAGGGACTACGATCTTTGGCGTCAAAGAAAGCGTGGCGAGGACGATAGAGCGCGAGCTTAGGCTATACAAGCTCAAGCCTTACACGGCGACCATATCGTTCAAGAATCGTGAGGCTATCCTGTTGGTGGCTACCACGCAAGAGAAGGGATCGGAACCTCTAAACGATTTTTCCTGTCAATACATCGCCGCAGAGATCGCAGATACGCTCAGTACAGGCATGGGGTACGACCTCAAAGCCACTGGAAGCTTCTCTACCTTCCTCGACGCTCCCATGTTTCGCTTCGTTAACAAAGTCTGATTTCACCTAATTATAACTTCCCCTTTGGGGTCTTATCATGAACAAGCTAGCAAGTCAACTCATCAAGCTGGGGCACACGCACCCTGAGCTTCGTCCTCACCTTCGTCCCATTCTGGACAAGATCGCTGCCGACCCTTCTCGCGATGAGCAGAAGAAGCGGGATAAGATGTTAACCACCTACGGTAAGGCGACAGGTCTTCGTGTGTATCGTGCGGGAGGGCCTTACGATCCTGTAGACGTACCTCTTGGTGAAGGAACTACCATTAGGGTTCAGTTTGACGAAGAACGACCCGAGAGTGGCATGGTCCTTCTTGACTTGGTTGACCCCTTGTTGGGACGTACTGAGTACGTTGAGAATGCGAGGCACCTTCCCCAAATGGGACTGTATGGTACTCAATTGGATAATGCTCAGCTACTGTTGAAGACTCTTAAGAGGTTTGGATACAGGTTCTGATGCCCATCTCACCCGTCACATTGACTCCTAATCTTGTAGGGCCGTTTAAAGCGTTTGGCTTGAACGGCCCTTCTTCTGTGCAGCTTGCTCAGGGCTTCGCTCAAGCATTCACGGCCTTCCTACGTCTAATCCCCGTCACTACCGCTCACTTTGGTGTGCTGGGGACAGGTACGGGCACTGGGAAGGTCTTGATTGACCCCGTGAGTGGGGTAGGTATCGTCACTGCTTCGCTCACGTCTGCGGGCCTTACAGGGCCCTCGTCGACAACGTTAGCGGCCAGCATCGTCCAGGCACTGGCCGTGGAGATCAACACGAACGCTCTCGTCCAAGTCGTGATCGCAGGAAGCTCCACAGGAGTTGGACAAGGTACCTTGGCAGGTGCCACAGCGGCAGCCTTCCTCCCCTTGCTGGCGGCGAACTTTGCTTCAGTAGGGTTAGTGGGAACCTCTACACCTCAACTGGCTCAAGCTCTTGGAACAGGGGTTGCCACATGGCTCAAGACAGCGGTGGTCACTACCGTTGATGTCGGCGTCCCCGTGTTCCCCTTTGGGACTGTCCCAGGGGTAGGGACAGGGACTGTCTTCTAAAGTCACGTATCGAACACGCCTTTGAACTCCCAGGGATACTGGGTATCTTCGAGGTACTGCAATTCTTCTTTAGCCCTCTCGCGAAGCTGACGGGGACCTACGAAGAAGACGTATACGCACAGGGCAGGTATGATAAGCAATACTCCCAAGCTCATACCGAGGTCGTGTATCGAGTTTCGCATACTCTTGAGCCGGATCAAATTCCAACAGCTAGACGCGATCGTCTTCAGTAGGGTCCCCACGATCTCGGGGACCTCTTGCGTGTACTCTTCCCACCATACGCTCATGACGTAACTAAACGTCTTCCTTCGTTCAACCTCCGCCTGCATCTGTAGGATCTGACGGTTCTTTCGGGCTTCCCAAGTGACCTCGTCAAGGTCTACTCTGTAGCTGCGCCTCATCATGCTGTAACCTTCACGTAATACATGAGCCCTAAAGCTATCGCCAGAGCCCAAGGGTAATAGACCATTACCCACATACTAAACGCGTCCTTGGTCATTTCTTACTCCGGTTTCTTTGTGCGATCTCTTCCATGAAAATATAGCCATTGTAACCGTAAGGTTCTCCGTCGACTGCCCTAATATCATCATCTGTCTCGATCGCGTCGAGGTAGGTCCTTAGATTGGTATCTTCAATGTACTCGCCGGTGGTGTAATCGTAAACATGAGCGACTTTCTCATTAGCTGACATGGTGTTCTCTCTTTGTGCTGTAGCATTACCTAAGCTTTAGGTTCACCTATAATACCCTCGAACAAGTCTCTTTTTAACAGCTTTAGTTAAAAACCATGTCAAGGTGTTTATTGAGGCTCATATACCCTTCCATCCGATCCAACTCAAGCTTTGCATCAAGGACAGGGGTTGCTCCCGTGCGGTACACACCGGCCATCGAGGGGGCTTGGCACCACTCGGCTACGTTCAAGTATCCCACATACCTCAAGTCTCGGACGTAGACGCCCTTGACGTTGGTGTACATGCACGGCTGGTCACTCCTGTGCGGCACGCCTGCAAAGATGAGGTATTCAAGGTCGTGAGGCAGACCCCCGACGACCAGAAGATGGTTCATTTTAGCACTCTTGAGTTCCCAGATGGGCACAAGATCCGTCAGCCCCGCGATGGTCTCGGGAGGCCTAGCATAAATCTTGTACTTGACGGCCCACCTGTCAAGAATACTCGCCGCATAGGGCTTACAGACCACCTCAAACTCATCCCCCCTGTCATTGCTTATCATGCGAGCACGGAGGTTCAGGAGGAACTTGAGGACGTCTTTGAAGTTCCTCCTGCTAGGCGTGGTGTTCTGCATGAACGATCGCAGGTCACTGAAACCCCTGGGACAGGCCGTGACCAAAGCTCTGTTGAGTTGGAACACGATGCCTTCGATGCGATCTCTAACCTCTTCCTTAGAGCATGTGACGTAGGAAAGATTGTGCCACCGATTTTTCCACGACGCCGTTTCAAGAGTTTTGGAGTCGGGGCAGTACATACGGTACTCGTCAAAGACCTTCTCCAGTTCAATGCCCCAAGCCTTCTTCAGCCTGGACTCGTAGCTTGAAAGAGCACTTCGGACGTCAGAGGTCAAGAGGGTCCCTTCACCTTGTACAAGACACTTCATCCTGTACACGCTATAGAGCGCTTTGAGTTCTGCTCCGCGCCCGTTGAGGTCACGGTAAGGAAAAAACGACCCGTGCTTCTCAAAGTCGTAAGACTCAATCATCCACACACGAAACTTCTCGGAAAGCTTCTCCGTGGGAAAGCCGTCTAAAACATTGTCTAATTCTATCTCGTTCCCTAAGAAACCTCGGTTGAACACGACGTCTGCACAAACCTCTGAAGCCCCTTCAACGTCGTCAAAGCTGAAGGGATAGACCTCGGAACGTAGATGACCCCGCGTTGTCACAAGGGCTGTGTAGTTTGCAATGGTCTCGTCGCTAGTCTCTTGGGTGATCATAGGTCTCTCCTTGGGTTCCTTACGCCTATAATACCCCAAGGTAGAGCTATTTTCAACACGAAGTCAGGAATTCTTTGAGGCGAGGTCGTCGAGACCATCCTTGACGGTCTGGTAACTGGCAGAAGGGCTCATGAAATAGGGCGTGTCCGAGTCCTTACACACGTCTTTGAGGACTTCCGTGTGCTTGTGCGCCATTAACCCGGACATGATGACCACCACATCGTAACGCCCGTTCTTGATGCGGTTCCTGATGCCGATCTTGCCGTTGCCACCGATGATCTCATGGTCCAGGGCGTCGAGGTTGTAATCCGCGATTAGCTGGTCGTCACGATCGGCCTTGCTCTTCCCGCCGATGATCAACAAGGACTTGAATGGGAAGACCTTGATGTCTTCGGACACCACGGCATTGTTCGTGGTAGAGAACGCGCCGATGTGAGGAATCAGACGATCCTTGAACGGCTGGAACAGGGACATCACCTGAGTGATGTTGTCGAAGCCCTCGAACGCGCCGTCTTTCGTGAGGGTACTCACACCCTCTTCGATCTGCTTGACGGCCTGGAGGCGATCCTGTGAGAGCGTGCCTGACATCCCGCCCGACATCATGAGCCCGAGATCGTCCTCAAGATCCCTGATGTCGTCGAGCACCTTCTGACCGGTACGAATCTTGCTGAGGGCACCAAACCACTCCGCAGGGATCTCAAGGTCTCCCACGATCACACCGTCTCTCCACTTGCCTATACGGAACGCCTTCCAGACGTACTTCTGATCGGGGCTTGAGGGCTGCATGGCCCCGATCTCACGCCGCATGACGACCCAACCCTTCCAACCCTTCCCGCTCTCGACCAGACGCCACAGCGTCCGATAGGGGATGCCCGTGCGGGCAGAGAGGTTCGAAGGTGTGGTCCAGTGGGTTGAGGTGAGCTTCATGGTCTGTCTCCTGATCTTGAGTTAGGTTGATATGTGCTCTTATCATACCCCCTGCTCAGGGAATATTCAACCGAAAAGCTCATCAAGATGTGCGGTACACTGATAATCCTGGGTCACCTTGAGTGATCGTAGAATTCCTGTATCTCAACGTCTATAACGCGGATCGGGCTCAACCTTCCACGAAACCACTCAAGGTATCCGTCTTGAGCTTCCAGCACATCATAGAAATCCTTGAGTTGTTCAAGCAACGAGTGCATTTCATCGCGCGCAGCGTACATGTCTAGGGTCCTTTGTCAGATGTACATGGGTCGAAATCGGGCTAATTCGGAACGTCAGGTTGATGCGAGGCTCCGATACACGGGCAGAGGCTATGATCCTATTCTCTCTTTTAGTGTTAGATGAAGACCTCCGCCTTCAAACCTGCAAGGGGTTCCAGATCTTGAATCTTGTTTTTACCAAGGTAAAGACGTTCCAAGTTTATCAAACCTGCAAGGGGTTCCAGATCTTGAATCTTGTTGCTACCAAGGTAAAGAAATTCCAAGTTTATCAAACCTTCAAGGGGTTCCAGATCTTGAATCTTGTTGCTACCAAGGTAAAGAAATTTCAAGTTTATCAAACCTTCAAGGGGTTCCAGATCTTGAATCTTGTTGTTACCAAGGTAAAGACGTTCCAAGTTTGTCAAACCTGCAAGGGGTTCCAGATCTTGAATCTTGTTGCTACCAAGGTAAAGACGTTCCAAGTTTATCAAACCTTCAAGGGGTTCCAGATCTTGAATCTTGTTTTTAATGTTGAGATGACAAGGGAGCTTTGAACATAATTCGAATAGCTCTCTTGCTTCCTCAATTGTATCTACCTCAATTAACCCTTTCACCTTCCACCTTGAACTATTCTCTACGTACTTCTTTACATAATTTTCATGTCTTTTAGGATCTTTTGCTTTAAGGTTTTTGAACATCATGTGAAGGTCTGTAGCGTTCACAGGCTTAAAAAGCGACCTTAGCTCCTTCATTTCATTCTCTCTTTTAGTGTTAGCTGAAGACCTCCGCCTTCAAACCTGCCAGAGGTGAGATATCTTGAATCTTGTTGCTACCAAGGTAAAGACGTTCCAAGTTTGTCAAACCTGCAAGAGGTGTGATATCTTGAATCTGATTGCGATTAAGGTCAAGAGATTTCAAGTTTATCAAACCTGCAAGGGGTTCCAGATCTTGAATCTGATTGCGATAAAGGTAAAGATGTTCCAAGTTTGTCACACCTGCAAGAGGTGTGATATCTTGAATCTGATTGCGATAAAGGTAAAGATGTTCCAAGTTTATCAAACCTTCCAGAGGTGTGATATCTTGAATGTCATTCCAATGAAGGTCAAGAGATTTCAAGTTTATCAAACCTGCAAGAGGTTCCAGATCTTGAATCTTGTTTTTACCAAGGTTAAGACGTTCCAAGTTTATCAAACCTTCAAGGGGTTCCAGATCTTGAATCTGATTGTGATAAAGGTCAAGAGATTTCAAGTTTGTCAAACCTGCAAGAGGTGAAAGATCTTGAATCTGATTGTGATAAAGGTCAAGAGATTTCAAGTTTGTCAAACCTGCAAGGGGTTCCAGATCTTGAATGTTTTTAACCTGAAGGTCAAGATGACAAGGGAGCTTTGAACATAATTCGAATAGCTCTCTTGCTTCCTCAATTGTATCTACCTCAATTAACCCTTTCACCTTCCAACTCGAACTAGTATCTACGTACTTCTTTACATAATTTTCATGTCTTTTAGGATCTTTTGCTTTAAGTTCTTTGAACATCCTGTGAAGGGATGTAGCGTCCACAGGCTTAAAAAGCGACCTTAGCTCCTTCATTTCATTCTCTCTTTTAGTGTTATCTGTAGACCTTCGCGGTACTTGGGAGGCGCGGCGAGGGATCATCCTCACTTACGTGAGGTAACTACTTCCACAACTTCTGTAAGCACACTCTTCCCGGGATCATCCTCACTTACGTGAGGTAACTACCGCTAGCGGAGATCGCGAACAACCTGAGCAGGGATCATCCTCACTTACGTGAGGTAACTACTGCCGTGGCAACCCTTCGCGCGGCGGCGGGGATCATCCTCACTTACGTGAGGTAACTACTTGAGAAGACTTCCAACCTCATCCAAGAAGGGATCATCCTCACTTACGTGAGGTAACTACCGTCGAGAATCACGACTTCGGGACGGACGGGATCATCCTCACTTACGTGAGGTAACTACTAGTGACTGGACTTTATCGTTTCACCTGCGGGATCATCCTCACTTACGTGAGGTAACTACATGTGTTGGGGCTGCCCCTCCAAGGGCATCGGGATCATCCTCACTTACGTGAGGTAACTACACGCTCCCTCAGATAGCAAACCTTTCAAGGGATCATCCTCACTTACGTGAGGTAACTACCCTAACTAGAAGACATCCTAGCAGGGTTTTTTGCTTAAATCAAGCGAAATATCCCCTTTTAGGGGTCCGTTTAATGTGAACGAGTCTTAGCGTTTCTCACCTTATATAACTAAAGAGGTTCAACTTGAATGCTATCATCACTTTTCGTACTGTAGAGGATACCTCCTCAAAGGTCAAGCGGGAAATAGAAGAGGTAGCCTGGAAAGTGGCTCCAGGGACCTATATCGCCCGTTTAAAACCGTTTATAGTTCAGGAACTCATTTCGGAATGGGAACGAAGGGGTGAGTCTGTCCTGGTCATATCCTCGAAAGAAATATGGCCGTTGGGAGCTTTCAAACTTCCTTCTGCTTTCAGTTGACATTAAAGAGGCCCCTAGAATGAAAAAGACAATAGCGCTGCGTCACCGAGGACCCCTTGTATTTCTATCAGAAGGGCGTTTGTCCAAACATAAGGGCAGGGCTTGGTTTGACTCCGAGGAAGACGCCTTCTCCTGTCCTGTGCGTAATATCTCGGGTCTCATCTTGGATTCGACGTGTACCTTGGACGGATCTGTCATGAGTATATTGGATCGGTTTCAAACTCCTGTTGTGTGGACCACCAAGAACCACAAGCACCCTACCGTATGGGGTCCTTCAAAGCAAGAAGGAAATCTTCTCCGTCTACAGGTTCAAATGCAAGACGAACTCGAAGTAGGTTGGAAGATGCTTCAACGTAGATTCGCAAGTGGTCTTGAGAAGCCTGGAGAGATTCACTCTTGGAATCAATTGAGAGGGATAGAAGGCCGCGCTATGAGGTCTATATACCAAGGAATGGCTTCTAACCTAAGTCTTGACTGGAAAGGCCGCTGGGACACTCCCGGCTTGTCTCAAGCCCTGACCGAAGCAAATAAGCTCATGTATGGTATGTGCGAAATTGCCATTCGAGTTGCAGGATGGTCTCCGGCTTTAGGCATCCTACACAGGGGGAATCCCAGATCGTTTGTGTTTGACCTTGTTGATCTGGTCAAGTTCAAGACCTCTTTCGTAATGGCGTATACCTCGGCGCTCAGGTCCCCTTCCAAGATAAGGTACGATGTGATTCACAAGGTCTATCAAAAGAACTCAGGTGAATGGTACAGGCTCATCTTTGACGAACTTGCGTGGTTAGCGTCACTCAAGATGTGACTTAAGCCTACCTCACAAGAGTCACACCTTGACGACCTCCAGCCCCAAGCTCTTGGAATACCTCCAAAGCCTCGTGTGCTCCTTTGAGTTCTGGTCCAGAAACGTCAGTAGCGCTTGGTAAGACCCATCACCCTGTGGATACAAGATCACTTCCGTTTCCCACTTGCTTGGACGGATCGCATACCTCCCCCTCTTCCCCTCAGTCTTCTCGACCCAATCCAAATACGTGTTGATTTGATCGTGTGTCACAGGATGTTTGGGTTCAAACCCCTGTATATCATACAGGGTCACTTGTATCTGCGATGCTCTCCACTTCTCCACTTCTTTATCGCCATGCTCGTACAAGGGCTTGATGCCGCTCTCTGCGTCAATCGTACACAGACGGAAAATCTTGGTAGGCACCCCTAGCCTCGTAGCAAATGTGGTATCAGACCAGCCTTCATGTTGCCACGAAGCATTATAGCCCGCAGAGAGGTCCAAAAGGGCCTCCAGTGCCTTGCCTTGCATGGCTTCGAGTTCGGCTTCACGTTTATCCTCGAACGTCAACAGGTCGGCAGGAAGGTCGCTCTTGTCCCGACTAAACACGTCTTCAAGACTCCCACGGATTTCTTTGGGTAGGCTCATCAAGGGATCGTCGTGTAGGAGCCGTGCGGTACGCCACAAATGGTGTACGTGTTGATAGACGTAGGAAGCGCTAAAGAACATGTCACGGTACCATGATGCATCGGGGTCGTCTTCCCACGTAGGTCCAAGGATGTGGGTATGGTACAACCCCCTTTGGTCCTGCGCTCCCGCAGACAGGCGATTTCCCCGCGTATCTCGTGCGTGACGCCTACCTCTACCCCAGCGTTGCATGAGTGTTGAGATGTCAGCAAGGTCAGACATCGTGACGTCGAAGTCCAGATCAAGAGATTCTTCCAATACCTGTGTCGCGATCACCAGACCTTTTCGTGTGCGTGGGCTTGACTGTGGCCCCCACTTGACCAGCGCTTCCCTATCGTTGTCACTGCGGTCACCCCTCATGTATTTCGAGTGGTAAAGGTAGACGTGATCGCCCCACTTGTTGCGAGCCTCTTTTGCTCGCGCTTGAGCGTCCTTTACGGTGTTCTGATACCAGACCACCCCGCCTCCCTTCTTCAAGGTCTCCTCTATTTGGTCCCACAAGACACCCTCTGTGTCTGTGTAATGCACCTGAAGGTCATACGACCTTTGCGCGGTCAAGACCTCTTCTGCTTTGAGCCCACTTCGGTTGGTCACGTGTGTGATGAGAGGGTAACCCTTCCCCACGGTCAACGTCGCTTGAGGAGCGTAGGCTTTAACCAACGTCTCACGCTGTTCCGAGGTGAGCGTCGCGCTAAGAATGATGATCGATATATCCTGAGAAGAGCACCACTCCAAAAGGCGCGCCAGGACCTGTGTGATGTAAGGGTCATAGCCATGCACCTCGTCAATGATGAGCACCTTTGAAAGCAGCCCCGTAAGCTTCATCGCCTGATGCTTTTTTGCCATGACTGACATCATGAGTTGGTCCACCGTACCTACGGCGACTTGAGACAACAGCGAGCCTGCTTTTCTTGCGAGGAAGCCCGAGGTTTTTATGTCTGTGTTCTGGTTATCAAACCTGAGCTTCGTGAAGCTTTTGTTCATGGATTTAGACCCATGTGCCAGGGTCAGGTTGACCCCCTCATCCCATACTTGAGGGATGATCTCCATGATGCGCTCGAATGTTTGATTCGACGAGGCTTGTGTAGGCAACGCCATATACACCCCATTCTTCTCGTCGGTAAGCAACTTTGACGCCAGCAAGAATGCAGCTTCGGTTTTACCTGACCCTGTTTGGTCTTCGATAATGATCAGATTACCCTCATAGGGATCAAGGTCGACCCGATCCGCCCACTCTTGGGCAGGTCTGGGTGTGAATCCAGGGAATAAGCCCTTAAACATCGTGACCCCTTTTAGACCTACGGATTCCAGACCATGCAAGTCAAAGGAAGCTACGGCTCCCGGCAACGCGTGCTGCTTCCAATACTCTGCGAGGGGCATCTCTTCCTTGACGAAAGAGAACATCTTGTCGTCCGAGCCTATCCAGTCCGCGACGACTTGAAACCCTGCAAGATCCCACGACCACATCAGAAAGGCCGCTCGCTTTTCAGGGTCGTCCCAGTTAGGAATATGTGAGATAGGCAAGGGGAGGAAGTCTAGCACTTCAGACACGAAGTCAAGAACCGACTCTTGTATCTCAGGTGTCAACTCACTTTGGACGTACTCGACGATCCATGCCTCCGTGTCGTCTGCCAAATGACGGTCTGGAGTGATCTGCTCCAGCTTTGTCTTACAGGCTCCCACAGGAAGCCCGTGGTGACCTGCGATAACCCTAAACAAGGATTCAATCGATCCCGAAGCCCTCTTTTTAGGTTTGCTCAAAATCTTGGACAGGAACGACGTCTTGGTGCCTGAATTGCGCGATTGAAACACCTCATCGTCCCGCACAAGCCCTTGAGAGACCAATTCGGGCTGTACGAACAGTTTCCAAAACACCCACCCTGACGTGCCGTGATGTACAGCCTCCATTGAGTCATGTAGCGTGACCTTCCTACCCGTTATCTTCTCGTAGAAGTCGGGCCGCACGAGGTTCTTGACAAGCGGTCCTCGATAGTCCACGTCCTGAAACACCTTTCTTTGGAAGGGAATGCCGAACTTACCCAGGTCATGCAGCACCATCAGGAAGATCAGGCTGGCCTCCAAGTCTGACGGACTGATACCGAGAATTCGGGCACCTCTTTGGGCCACTATGGGATGCCTTCGAAGATACTCCTGCATACAAGCGCCTACATCCAGGCAATGGTACGGTACCAAATGCCAGTCGTCAGGTGCTGCGTTTTTGAAGTCGGATATTTTCGCCCAGTTGTTGTACATGCTCGCCGTCGTCCAAAGGGGGAGTTTAGATTCCTGAGTCTATCATACCTCCGCACAAGACGCAACAATACCCTTGGTCGTCATACGATAGGTACCTTCCCCTAAAGAGACTTGACAGCAAGCCCCTCGATGTATTAGTGTGATCTCCACAGTGAGCCGGTGTTGAGCCGGAATAAGCAACCCGTCCCTAACAAACGAGACTTACATGATGACCGCACCCCCTTCGTTCTTGACACTCGAAATGCTCAAAGAGCACTGCAACTCCCGTCTCAATCGCGATGAGGGCAACCATCCCAAGACTGCTATGATTCGCTCCGAACTCCGAGTCATTCAGTCCGCCTTTTCCGAGAAGAGGGCGATGCGTCAGGCAAATGAGAGGTTCCTTGAGATGGATCAGAGGGCGTTCAGGACGCGCTCTTTGTGTAACACGTTCGTGTCTTCGTTCGTGTCCTCTAATCTGAATGACCTCCAAAAGAGAGTGCAGGGCTTTCGTACCATCGACGTTGACGTCACCAATTCCGAGGACCTACACAAGCTCCTTTTCGCCGGTATCATCACGAGGATGGTGAGCGATAACAACGGCACCTCCAAGTTCAAAACCTACAAGGAGGGTGGCAAGTCCTCGGATACGACCGTCTCCAAGGTAAGCGCCCTAAAGAAAGCGTTTGAGAAGACGTTTGAGCCCGGCATTCAGGAGACTTATTACGACCCTCGCGACCCTGATCAGCCCGGCGTCAAGGATAACCTGAAGACCACGACGACCCTGTTCCTGGGAGGGCGAGAGGTTGAGGTCCTGTACACTCTTTTTGAGACCGTGTACCTGAATTACGATGACCCAGACTTCGCCAAGAAGAAGATCACGGACCTCACCAAAGAATACTTTGATGAGCAGAGGACCAAGGCGCTTGTGGAGAGTGTGGAACTCGGGCTGTTCGGCTCGATGAACGCCACCTCCAAGAAGCACAACGTGGACGGAGCTTTGCACGCAGGGGTGAGCTTTGCGATCGAAGCCTCCAACATCACCCCCAACTTCTTCGTGTCCGGGGATGACTTCAAGTCGGACGATGACGACGCTGGGGCGGCTCATATGGGCCGTGACTACATCTCTTCCGATACCATGTACGCTCATGATGTACTGGACCTTCGCCTCCTGCGTAAGAACCTCAACGGCAATCGCACGATTGCAGAGGAAGGCGTGGCTTCGTTCATTCGAGCGTACTTCCATGCACAGCATACAGGAGGGCACACGTCATACTTCTCGGCTAACCTCCCTTCGTACGTGTGCCTGGACTTCAAAAAGTCCCCCTACACCAATCAGGACGCCTTCACCGATCGTGGGGCCTCGTTTGATACCATTGAGCAAGCGATTGAGCGTTTCCGAGAGGTCAGGCAAGCCAAAAGCCATACCTATGCGCCCAATGATCCTCCCGCATTCATTGAGGTCTCTCCCAAGCATCCTGACATCAAGGCGACCCTGGAGGATGCGGTGGCATTCGTGTCCCGACACGTGAAGGAGTTTTACGACTACCAGGACGCTCATGAGGGAGCCTGACATTAAAGCGACCCCTAAAAGGCCCTTTTTTGCTTGATTTGAACAAAAAAGGGCTCTAAGATGACTAAAGTCCAGGGTAGTTACCACACATAGGTGTGGATGATCCCCACGAACACGCGAGAGAGAGCCTGAGACGGTAGTTACCACACATAGGTGTGGATGATCCCGGAAAAAACCCCTCGCCATTGCTGACGAGTAGTTACCACACATAGGTGTGGATGATCCTACCGTATTCCCCCCGCAAACCGTTTCTGGTAGTTACCACACATAGGTGTGGATGATCCCATGACAGGGGCTCCGTAGGTCGTGAGGTTGGTAGTTACCACACATAGGTGTGGATGATCCCCGTTACGATCACGGTCAATATTGGGCTTGGTAGTTACCACACATAGGTGTGGATTTTTAAAAGGAATTGAAATGTACGAAACGACTTTGACCTTGACGCAAGACGCCGTGAACCTTCTTGATCAGATGGGCCTTTCAGACCCTGAAAAAGTGAAGGCACTCGTCTGGAGCTTGATGAGTCATTCTCGCGAGCAAAAACGAGGCTTTCTTTATGGGTACAACCCCGACACGAACATTCTTCATGTAAGGTCCGACATGCCCGTGAAGAAGTCCTCTTTGGTAAGGGCCTCCAAAGTTTCCACCTCCAGTTCCTATCAGAAGGGAGAGGTAGTCCACTTCTGGGCTTGTGTCAGCCCTACAAGCCGTGTGCAGGGGAAGAACGAGAGCGCCTGTTGGAAGTCACCCACGTATACTTCTGACCCCAATAGGGCTATCGAAGAGTGGTTCATCCGTCGAGAAGAGGACTTCGGTTACGACCTGGAAGCCCTTCAAGTCCTACACTTCAAAGATACGAAGCTTGTCAAGAAGAGCTTTCCACTTCTACAGGCTTACGTCCGGGGCACTTTTATAGTTGCAAACTCTGATAGGTTTGATAACATGATGTCCCGAGGCATAGGGCCTCACAAGCACCTGGGTACTGGTCTGATCGTAGAGGAGTCTTGAATGTCGAGTGACAAACTATCTGTGGCCTCAATCTCGCGCACATGGTGGGCGGAAACTCATGCTGATAAAGTAGCCCGTAAGCGCATTCTTTATACGGGAGGTGTACGAATCTCGGATGTCATGATGCTCCCCGAGGTGATGACGCTCACCAAGCGTTTGAATGACAACGGACATCCTCCAACCCCAAAACAGGTGGCAGCCGTAGCCTATGCTTTGATGCTGGTAGATGCACACGCACCCCAGAGCGCCTTCACGGGAGTCCTGGGTAAAGCCAAGAACCGCTTTGGCAAACCCTTGATCACCAAGGAAGCTTTCTATCATGCCCTCTCTAATGTCATGGATCGTGAAAGCTTTTTCCGTACCATGCGGAGTTCCATAGACCGCATTGACATGATGTACTGCAACGTGGAGGATCTGGCCAACGATATCTGGTATTGGAATAATGATACCAAGATCCGGTGGGCCATGTCTTACGCCCTGACGACCTCGGAGATCTCATGACAGCGCTAAAATTACATCTTGAAGGAATGTTCCAATCCTTTGGAAGTAGGAACGCGGGACGAAACCGTCCCACGGAGGATGCCCCAACACGGTCAATGGTTCTCGGACTGGTGTGCGCCGCTCTTGGTCTTGACCGTGAAGACGACGTGACCCAAATCCAACAGGTACACGACAGCTTCAAGGTAGCTTGGAGAAAGACCGCATCGGATTCGCTTTATCGAGGGTACAATACCAATGATAGACTCACCCTGAAGGGTAAAAAACACCCTTCTCAGGAGCCTAGAACACGTCAGTACCTTCGCACGAAAGGCGTGGAACATGGGTCGGTAGGGTTATCTCAAAATATCATCCTACGAGACTACCTGTGCGGCTATGCCTACGAGGTTTACCTCACGGAGAAGCCTTCTGCTACATTCTCATTGCAGACGATAGCCAAGGCCGTAGAGACCCCCAAGTTCTGCCTGTTTTTGGGACGAGCCTCATGCCTCCCTTCCCGTCCCGTGTTTGGAGGTATAACCGATGAGACGCTTATCTCTCTCTTGCTACAGGGAGGCGATGTAGGGTGGGAAGGAAGCCCGGATCTCCTAAAGTCTCGCCCTGAACTTCGGGTTACTCGAAAGAACAGGCACGATAAGCTCGTGAACGCGAGTCAAAGGGCGTTCTGCAATAGAACTGAATACCGCACCACAGTCAAGGATACCTCCGAATGACACACCTGCCTACACGAACTTTCCCTTCGGCTTACAATGTGTTAGAGGAGCCCTGGGTCTTGGTGGAAGACTTTGAGGGCAACATGCACCGCGTGGCAATCAAAGAGGCGTTATTTTCAGATAAGTATAGGAGTACGTCGGGGACCTCGTTTCCCGAGAGCTTTGGGACCGAAGTTCTTTTGTACAGTATCTTCCAAACGGCTCTGCTGGAGTTTTTCCAGCTAGAAGGTCTGGACGACGCCGACCAGATAGAGGTCATGCACTCTTTAGCCGATCCTCAAGCGGGAGAAGAGCTTTTTGACGCCTTCGTCGTGAGTTACAAGGAAAACTTCTACCTCTTTCCTGATGACCCGGACACACCCGGCTTCTTTCAGGTGCCCCGTAGCTCTAAGCTTCTTGAGAAGGCTTGTTACACGGGAACACGTCTCCGCCTTAATAGTCTGGGCGACACTCGTTTTGATGGCAAGACTCCTACCTCCGATAAACTCTTAACAGAGCCTTTTGACGACGGAAACTCTCCCCTGGACCTTGAGACCCTTCCGGGGTCTCTCGTATACACACTCTTGTTCACGAGTCCCCATTCCTTTGGTCAAAACGGACTGGGCTTGGGACCTTCCTTTGAGTCCGCGACTTGGGTAGGTACCACCCCGTGGGAAACCCTAGCACACAGGCTCATGTCTTTGACTGAGGTAGAGAAGTATTACGGGCCTATTCGTGAGGGGTATACCATGCCTTGGACCGAAACATACGAAGACCTGCCTCAAGACTCCAAAGGTTCGCCACTTTCCTATAGGAGCTATGACAAGCCTGATTTTAGAGATTGCCTGTGGGTGCCTACGCTTCCCGTCGCCTTCCGAGACCCTGACTATTTACTAAGTCCAAAATCTTTCTTCATTTCAAAAGAAGGATCATGGCGGTGCGCATCGACTGAGAGTGACCCTCGTATCCACCCGTTCCACACCATCACTAAAAGTGAAGAAAGCTCTGAAATTATTACCAAGAGGCGTAAGTTCACGGGTTCGGCTCGGCTGACTTTTAAAGATGTTCAAGCCTCCGCTTACCCTCTGGTAAGCGCTGGTATTGGAACTCAACCCTCGTATTGTCTAAGGTCCCGAAGGTCTACGCTATCACTCCCCCGTATTAGGGTACAGCGAACCTTGTTCAAGGAGGCTTGGAAGATTCCCTTCTATGGAGTTGATCAGCAGGAAGAGTCTATTTCAGACCTGACCTCGCAGCAAGTAACGCGTTTGAGGGCGCGCGTTTCATCCTTGGATTCGTATATAACGTGTGGTTTTAAGACTCTTGAAGCCTCCACGCGTATTAAAGTAAACGGAAACTGGTTAAACTTTTTAAGACCCGTAGACCTTACTACTGAGAAGCTGTGGGAGTTAGAGGAGGTCCTCTCGTATCTCCGAACGTTGTCAGATGTTCAACTCGACGACGCCCAAGAAACTGTATCTTTTGGTCAGGTGCTCGATGCCATTAACACACAAATTGAAAGAACGATTCGAAAGTGTTACAATTGGCCTCAACCTGGATTGAAAGGGTCCAATCCAATGGTGTTCAAAGTCACTGTTAACGGCGAGGTAAAGTATCTGCCTGAACTTTATCTCAAGGCGGTGCTTGCCCTGAAAACACAGAAGTCCAAGGCTATTTAAGCGTTTTACATTAAAGAGACCCCTAAAAGAGCGTTTTAGACTTGATTTAAGCAAAAAACCCTGCTAGAGTGTCTTTTAGTTAGGGTAGTTACCTCACATAAGTGAGGATGATCCC
>Ga0306866_1000307_pt1 | contig 16863 bp, 8 predicted proteins | sample AntRauTorckE5432_FD_190450 | JGI IMG/M metagenome (GOLD analysis project Ga0306866, IMG submission 190450) | Saline lake microbial communities from Rauer Islands, Antarctica - Metagenome Torckler E5 #432 (v2) (version 2) | ecosystem: Environmental > Aquatic > Non-marine Saline and Alkaline >...
TATTGAAATAAGACTTGACCACTGTTAGGGGTCAATGATAGGAACGGACTTGACCCTCCCGCTAAGAGGGAGGGTCAGGCGTCGCTCTTGCGCATGTAGTCTGCGAACCGTCCTGACGTGTTGGTCTCGCGGCCATCGGACCACACGGTTCCGATGTAACGGTGTCCCTCCCCCGTCCGATCCCAGATGTGGGCACAGGATGCGCCGTTGATGAAGACCGCGACACGAGCCTTGACCCACCCCTTCTCCTCGGACACCGTGAGGACGGCGTTGCCGTTGGTTCCATTCTGCTCGACGGGGTAAATCTCAATCTGCATGGCTAGCTCCTTTGATGTGTCGGTTCCTCTTGCACCTATAATACCCACCACCTCTTCTGGAAGACTATTGCGTGGGAGGTCCTACGAAAGTTTCTATGTTCCGGGAGGGTTATACACCAAGAGACCCTACTACCGATCAGGAGCCCGCATGTTTGAGGGATTTATTCTCCGCCAGCCTCGTATTTCCCCTGCGAACAGTACCTCCACGGCAGATCCTACCACCCTTGTCTTGGACAGGGACTCCAACGGTAGCTTGACGTCGGATCGTGAGGAGTACATCGCGACCTTTGTGACGCCTACCGAGGTTGACGGGCGTGAATATTGCATCACTCCTGCGGGGACCTCCAACCTCGTGGTAGGGGAGAGCTTTGTCCAAGAGACACCCTCTCCAGTAGACACGCTTGGGCTCACCTACCAGTTCAATCAAGCCGGTTTCGCGTTCAAAGACTTTTCGTTGACCTCTGGCGATGCTCCTGACCATATAGATCTGGCAGCGGGTCTGCTCTCGTATGATACGGCCCCTGGAACGCCTCCCGAGGTTCAGTATCGTCGAGAAGCCCTGTCGCTGAACTACACGCGGAACGATGTAGTCACCCGCTTTGGTTTTGATGACCGTAGAGGGCTGTGGAGGCCACTCCCAGGCGCTCCGCCCGAGATCGTGGGTACTGTACCCAGTTCGGCGCTCAAGCCGCTTACATTGGCTTCTACGGAGCCTGATGTGGGACCTCCCGTTGTGGTGATAGGGAGCCTTGATAACGCGGCTATCGTTGTAGATTTGGTAGGGACCGAAGCCGAGTGGCAAGACTATCTTGACGGTGTTCTGGTCCCAGCCCCCGGAGAAGCGAGCGCCTTTGCAGGCACAAATCAGATCCTCTTTGCCTCGGACCTCATCACTGCGTTTACCAACCTCCCCGTGTACCAGTACAGGTACTCATGGTTTGAGGACTCAAACGGGCTGATGGGGACGATCAATGAGGATGATATCTACCTCAATCCCGTCCCCCAGGGAGATGAGCGCCCCTTGCTTCGCGCCGAATACGGTAGCTATCTTACCACAGCAAAGAGCACAGATCCTGTAGGAAGTGAGGACGTACGCTACGATGTAACATCGGGTAAGTTGACCTTCAGTGACACCAGCCGGGATGGCGAAGCTCTCTACTATGACGGCGTGTATTCCAACGCAGCCCCTGTTGCGTCACTGGCCTCCACGGATCTGGGCACGATCACGCCGAACTTTGTGTCTACAACAGGCATCGCGAACATTGATGCGTCTGCATACGATCGCTCTGCCCTCTTGCTTTACGTGAGAGAGACAGGGAGGCGCATTCAAGAGGTGGTCTTTGTAGATGACGTAACACGCTTGCCTATCCCCTCAAAGATTCCTGCCAGCAAAGCGTTCGCCTTCTATGACTCGGGTGCGGATGAGGTGATCGTTCAGCTATCGTTCTCATTCATGCAAGAGAACCAGGGCCTGACGCTTACCGTTGGTGCGGGAGATTTTTACCTTGAGGATGGAATCACGTTCCGTATGAGCCCTTCGCTCAAGCCTGGAACTGAACCCGACGCTAGGTCCAGGGTACGCCTCACCGATGAGGTGATCACGGACTCCATTGCTCAGGGTGCCTTCACGGTTCTCCCTCAGATCCCATTACAAGACGTGGCAGGATACTCGGAGAACGTATTCTTCCGCGTACAAAGCAACGGTGCGAGCCGGACCCTTGAGCCTGACGTGGATATCGTCTATGACTTCGACTCCAACTTTCTGAAGTGGGCTGCCCGTGAGACGCAGACGCAGACGATCACGCAGCAAGCCTCTTCCATCAAGCTCCCTCACGAAGTCTTGCTTGACCGCAACTTTAGCTTCGAGCTTGACGAAGGCGACGGGTTCAGTCCCTTGACCGTGGGGGAGACCGTGGTAGCTGACTTCGACACGGGTACGCTCGCGTTTGCCGAGCCCTTTGGTAAGGTCTTGTATGAGGGCTTCGGCTCACTCGCAGGGAACCTCTTCACCAGCCTGGACACCACGTTTGACTTTGTAACGGACATAGGAGCCAACCCCTCTGCCTTGGGTGAACATGCCCGCCCTCTTCTGATCTTGCCTGACACCTCCGAAGTCTTTCGGGTAGACAACGCAGGCGTCTCTTCTCTTGGGTTTGACCAAGCGGCTCCCGTTGCGCGTACCAACATAGCTTATATTGTCGTGGAGGGTCCTGATGTCGTGTACGAATACGCCTTTGAAGACGCGGACCTTTCTCTACGTACGGTGTTTCCTGGCATAACCACGCCTCTTGATACAAACACGTCTCCTTTGTACGTCCCCGACGGCGCAGACGCTTCGTTCACGACGAACGGAGCCCCTGTCGCAAAGGAAGAGCTTACAAGCGATACCTTGGGCGTCCTGTCTGACCCTATCGTGGTTCCGGCATACTTCTTGCCTGTGACGGCTCGATATGAGCTTTACAGAGACAGCGTGTTGCTTACGGAAGTGGCAGGCGTTCCGGGCCTTGGTGAGTACCAAGTTGACTCGGGCACAGGCGTAATCACCTTCAATGTATCAGACGAGACCACGTTCCCCGATGCTCTTGTGACCTTGCGGCCCTTGCTCTCTATAGGAAGAGCCTCAGGGCCGGTCGAAGTGCTCTTGGAAGACCGCAGCATTGGACTCCCCACAGACCTTGTAGGAGAGAACCTGAGCGTGTCTGTGACGTTGCGTGAAGACCAGTACCGTGTGCAGCCCTCCAACGGACAGGTGTTCTTTAACAGCGCATTCAGAAGCGGCGATGTGCTCTCTGTGTCCTACCTCACCGATGCTGTGACTCAGTTAAGCGAGGATACCGTTGGGTTTGAGGTGAGGGAGACCGTGACTCCCGTTGTAGGCGCAACGTCCGTGACGTTTGGACTTGGCGTGGGCTTTGACGAGTTCCGTCCGGCTGTCTTTTACATCAATGGTAGCCCTGACCCGACCTCAACGGTCAGTCTTGCCTCCAACACGGTCTCGCTCGGTTCCGAAATCGTCCCTAACCGCACCTACCAAGTGGGATACTTCCGGGCTCAAGCCGCTGGCGGAGAGAGGACCGTTAGACTTTTGAACACCCCCTTTGACCCTCCCGTTCAGATCCTTACGGGGGCGACTCAGACGTTCCTTGGTGACCACACCGCTGTACTCCAGCCGGACACGCTTCTTGCAGTCGACGACCTCTCATTCCGAGTGGTATCCTCTTCGTATGATATGGCCACGTCCGAGACGACCGTAATCGTCACACCTCCTTCGCCTGTCAGCCTGAACAATCCTTCGAGCCTGCGTGTGACCTCCTCGCCGGTAGACCGGGTAGAGGCCATCTCGACTCCCTTTGAGAACAACGCGGCAGGTGATCAGGAACTCAAGTTCTATGGGGACCTCAATCTATCCCCTGGGAAGGTTCTCTTCTTGGACGGCGAGCCTTACGCGATCGCCTCATCATCGTTTGTGCCTTCAAGGTCTCTTACTTTGGTGACGGTACAGTCACGACTCTTACGTGAGTACGCAGGTTCTGCCGTTACGATCTCGGAAGAGGTCTTGTACGGTGCAGATCCCACGGCCCTCTCGGCAAACAGGACGCTCTTCGCCTCCCAGACCACGCGCTTGATTCGTCTTGACTCCAATGGGCAGGGATCGCTTCTTGAGCGAGGCGTGGACTATGTGGTGACAGACTCGGGTGTCATAGGTCTTGACCCTACCAACACGACGCTTCCCGTGCCTGGAGAGAGGTGGCTACTGTCTTACCTCGCGCGTGAAGATAAGGGCCCCTATAGATCTGTCACAGGACTGATGATCACTCCCCGATTGAGGTCCAGCTACACTCGCTTTATTGCGGCCACCAACTCTACCTTCGCAGGCGGTGTTTTGACCGCTCGGTATAGCATCATGTCTCCAGACACGTTCTACTTCCGTGTCACTCCCATGTCTTCTTATGCAGCGGAGGTTTCGGATGCTCTCGCCCGACGTGCAAGCTCAGGTGCGAGCGGCCCGTCTTTATCGTTCAGGAACTCACAGGCTCTGTACGACAAGGGTACGCTCACTCTTATTGGAGAAGAGTCTGACGTTCGCGATCAGGATCGTGTCGGCAGAGAGTTCATTGAGTTCTACAATAACGCAGCCCAAGGCTTCGAGACCTACCTGCAAGCTGTGCAAGGCCGTGTCATTGGAGACCGTGATGGTCAGTTCAAATTCTTCCTGGCACCAGACGATCAGCCGGGAGGGACAGATCCCGTGACAGGTGAACTCCTGCCCTACTACGCCAACCCGGACGGGACTGGAGACAAGCCTACCCCGGCTCAGATAGACGGCATCAACATCCTTGCACAAGAAGGGTTCGTCAGGAACTCCATAGACGATGTGGTGCTCAAGTCCAGAAAGCCCTTCACGTTCACGTTCCCTCTCACGTTTGAGTACCAGGGAACCTTTGTACGCGCCTGGGAGGCTTCAAGGATCTCAAGGTTTTACCCTCAACGGTCCCTGGTAGTGACCATCACGCCCCCAGACCGTGACAACTCGGGAGACTACGGGTTCTTTGATGACTTCGGAACCACTCTGGGTGACCTACAGCAAGATGACGTGTTGTCCCTTGAAAGTCTTGAGCGTCGGTCCGCACAGGGGTGGCTAATCACCCCCTCTGTTTCGGTTCAAGGCTCAGAAGCGACACTTGAGGTGGGTATCGTCAATGAGTTGGGGGATACGGCAGCGTCCAACCCCGGCCCCGGCCAGAATCTCACCGACGGTGACGTCAACAGGAAGATTCCAGGGTATGCCGTCAATGACCTCATGAACCTGGGACGTGTCGAGTACGTTCCTAATCCTGCGACGGGTCTTGTCGAAAGGACCGAGACGGTCTATGCTCAGAACATGGTGGTTACCTCCGTATCTGGGGACTCAGTGACCCTGGGACGTCTTGACCAGAACTACTTTGATACGAACTATCCTGGGTCGGGCATAACATTTGCTTCCTTGAACATCACCGTGACCGATCCCTCTACCCTTGACGGGGGATCTCCTGCCGCTGGATATTCAGCGGCGACGTCTTTGCCTAAACAAAACGACACGCTTTTTGGCACGAGCCTCAATGCGTTCCGTGAAGGGTTTGACTTTGGGTTGGATGCGTCGGAGGGTGAGCTTATCAACCGCTCCCTGCCAGACTTCCTTGCGACCCTAACTGGACAGAACGCGCCTGAACCTCTGACGTACCTCAACGCTACCATCAGCTACAAGAATCAGCGCACGGAGCCCTTCAGGTTCCCGGCTCTTGATGGTGAGTCTCTTAATGACGACGGCTTGCAGGTGGCACCCTACGGCTACCCACTATTAGACTCGGAGATCGTATCTCTTGGCGTTGAAGAGGCTGCGAACCTACAGGTTCAGCTTGGGACCACGCAGGGCCTTGTGCTCGACGTGAGCCGCCTTGACGGGTCTACCTTGACTACAACCCAAGACCTCACAGACATCTCGACGTATCCAAGCCCTCCCCGACCCTATGATATGGTCCTGTTGGAAGGTGAGACGGCTGGAGGAAGTCCCGCTACGGGAGGTAACACGCCCTTCTCATTCTCGGCTGCTACGGCAACTGAAATCAAACTGGCCGCCTTCCCTGCTTATGACGTGGGAGTGACCTACACGATTGCCGATGCGTTCGCAGGCACCGGGACAGGTTCAGGTGTGACGTGGACAGATGATCTAGGGAGAGACTTCACGGTTCTTAACGGACTCACTGGGGTCCTCGATATTGGAGGCAGCCTGTTCACGATCGTCTCGTTTGGTGTAGGGACCCTGCAAGTCGCCGCAGGTCCTCTGCCCGCATCAGGAGCCTTTAATCTTGACCTTGCGGGGTCAGGTACTGTAAGCAATCTACATGCCTTAACGGACGTGGGTACGGACTTCACTTTGTGGAGCGAAGGGCTCACGCTGACCGTGACATCGGGTGTCAACACGGGGTCTTACCTTATCGCCAAGGGGGTGGGCTCAGACCTTGAGCCTGAGACGATCCCTGTTGGCTTTGGTCCTGGGAACGCCGCTATCCTGTCCACCTCGATCGAAGTCCAGGGGACGGGCATTGCTCAGGGCATCACACCAAGTCTCTTCGAGGTTGTCGGTGTAGACTTCACGCCTTACGGACCCTCTTCGACGCTGTTCATTCTCGACACGAACGTGAACGGGGACGTCACCTCTGTGGAATCTCATGACGTGGTGACTTTCGCAAACCAAAGCCTTGATGTCACACCCGATGTGACCAACACAGGGGTTGCCTCCGAGTTCTACCTCGCAGAAGATCCTTTGGTGGCCATCGGAGACGCAGCGATAGACATCTTAACCGACGCGTCTGTGTTGTTCGTGGTGACCGACCTGGGAACTCAAGATATTCGCGCTGGAGACGTACTGGTCATACCACCTACAGAAGCTCAGTCGGGTAGGTACCTCGTTCAAGAGGTCAACACTACGTCGGCTCCTTATGCCAGGATCATCGTGGAAGAGACGTTCACGGCTTCGGCAGGTGACATCACGAACGGAGTGCCTGTGCTAGACAGTTTTCCGGTTCGCTTTACGGTCTCACGGCCTCGAAGGTTCTCGGATGAGGTCCTGTCCCTTCAGGACAGCTTGCTCCAAAGGCGTGTCGTGTATGACACGGTAGCCAACGCACCTACAACCCCTGTGGATATCCAAGCGCTCTTGACCGTGGGAGGCTACGAAGTACAGAACCCCGCAGGACCTTCACTGGGAGTGATCACCTCCCTGATAGACACCACCTTTGACGAAACCCTCGCGTCCGCTTCTGACGGCACGATAGTTGACCTTGGAGGTGGAGTGTGGGCCTTGGAGAGTCTGGGGTCTGACTTTATTACCCAGGGCGTGTCGGATGACACCGACAGCCGCGCGAGCTTCATTCTCATTGAGGATGGGAACGCGCGTGGGTTCTACCGTGTAGGTGAGGTCCTGTCCTCAACTCAACTTAGACTGAGAAACGGATCTGAGTTTTCTGTTGATTTTATCGCAGGGTTGAGTGCAGAAAGCGGGCTGACCTTTACCGTCTTACGTGGAGATCGGTTCTCAGAACGCACTTATGAACTGGTATTGTATGAGTTCAGCACTGTCAAGGAGATTCTGGACCGTCTTGATCAAGGCATTCAGGCAACCCTACACGACAGTGACGCGTTCGTATCCCTGGAGTCTCTTGTACGGGAGCCGGGTGATCCGATTGATGCGACGTTAGCGTTGCACCAATCGGGAGCGTTCACCCCTCTCCCGGCAGGGATACAAGATCGCCTGTCTTTTTTGACGGCATCTCCAAGTTTGGTAGACGAAATTGAGGCGATTCTTTCAGGAACCGAGAATCTGTATGATCTTCGGTTCGCATGGATTGACTTTAGGTTGAACCTTGAAAACGGGACCTTACCTACACGCCGTAGGCTCAGACAAACCCGTGCCAAACGTCAACGCGACCTGCTACGTAACCTTTTGAGGATTTGAAATGGACGATATAAATGGAAAGAAATCAGCGTGTTGGAAGAAGACACGGACCCTTGAGCCCTCGTTCAGAGAGGTCTTGGTCAAGATAGAAGAGGTGCGGGCCGCTTTGGAAGCCGAGAAGAGGTCTCTCCTGGCGATTCAAGAGGTACCCCCACTTCAAGATGGCGGGGTTGAGGTACATGATCTTGACGTAGGGACGGGAAGCGATGGCTGATTGGCAGCAACTTGATTTGGGATTTGAAGCAGTCCTCTCCCCTATATCTGGGGGCGTCTCCAGTACCGTGGGGGGTCTGGCAGGAGTCTTGCAGACAGGCATCGCTATCCTCGATGTCCTGTCCTCGTTTCTTACTGTCTCCCGTAGTCCTTTGTTGGCGGGGGTAGAGCTTCTACGTACTGAGATCCTACAAGTGCTCGACGACCTGTCTGAGACGGGCGTGTATGGCCTCTTTATGGTACCTCGCACCCTTGAGGAGTACGTAAACCATCGTGGAGGTTATCCCAAGTTCCGTCAGATGTTCTTGGAGTCTATCAATGACTTTGACGACCTCAACAGGCCGCAGGTCCCCTCAACGGGTTTGCTGGGAGGCGTGATCCTCTACATCAGTTCCCCCGACCCTCTTCAGTTGGTTCTTAACGGAGGCGAGCTTTTTGACTTCTTTGCCCGCCCATATCCCCTTGGATTGCCAGCCCCCGTCAACCTCACGGCGACTCCCGTATTTAGAGACAGCACGACAGGAGAGACGGTCAAGGCCCTCACCTTGGACGTGCTGCTAGGTAACGCTCCTGAGCCCAATGCGCTCCTCTTGGAGTGGCAAGAGCCTCGTGTAGCAGGGGACGTGTTCTTTGACTTCTTTCGCAACGCCAAGTTTTTGCTGGAGCGGTCCAAGTCTAGAGAAGGGGTTCTTGTCCTCAAGCCTCAAACCGAAGCTCAGAAGAGCGCGTCTCAAGTCACCAAAGAGACGCCCTTGGACAAGAGGCTTGCCAAAGACGGCAAGAAGCCCAAGGTAGCCGAGCCTCTTTTGGATGAGAAGGGGCGTCCGGTGTACTACTGGGAGCCTTTTGACGTGAACGACCCATTCATTGAGCCCGCTGATTTGTTTGACGACACGTCGGTACTGACGAGCTTCAACTTCATCGCAGGAACGTACTCTTTCCTTGCCGAAGCCTCCCCAGGTCTTGATGGCGCGTATTACTACCGTGTTCGCGCAGTCCCCGCAGACGCCGTGCTTGAGACGGTCCAGGGACGCGTGTTTACAGACACCGGCGAGGAGGAGGTGCCCTACTACGTCGTGAAGCGAGACGGTAAGATCCTTTCCAGTGAGCTTACACCCGCTTCTGCCCCTGTCAAGGGTATCTTACCTGTAGTAGACACCTCTTTTGACCTCCCTACGGCGCTCCTCAATGTATACCGCGCAGCCTACAGGCTCCGCTTTGATGTGGACGTCAATGACACCAACGATGTTCTGGCAGTAGGCTCCTCAACGGTAGAGCCTATACTGTCACCGGGCGTATTGCAAACCACCGAAGGTGTTGAAGTCTATGAAAATGGAACGCTTCCCGGTGTGTTGTATTTTCCCACGGCCCTGTTCGTAGACACGACGCCTGAACTCTACGCCGAAGCCAAGGTTGCCCAGCTTGGGAACCTTCTCGCTCAAGCGTCGTCGTTTGACCCGTTCGGTGGCGTTGATGAGATGATTCAACCGCGCCTGGACCTGCCTCCTAACGAGCGCATCTTGCGCGCCATTGACAGGCTGGCTTTACCTCAAGTTGAACAGATATTACCTTCCTTGGCGGCGAACGAAGGTCTGTTTGACACCTTCCGACAGTTCTACACGACAAACGAAGTTCTCATCGAGGTGTTGCTCACAGAAGACCTCGCCTTGACAACCTTAAACGGAGATGTTCCGGCAGCCCGTAACACGGTCTACTCGCTCTTGCAGCTTGTCAACGGCTTCGTGTCACCGGGTGCCCCTCCCAACTGGGAGTCTGTCAAGGTACTCGAAGACATCTTCCCTGATGCGAACGAAGTGATCGATCGCTTGTTTGGGCTCATCTCATCCTTTGGGAACCTGTTGCAAGATTCGACCCAGGAGCTTCAAGCTACTGTTGATGGCGTTCAAGATCGCTTACGCGTGATCAACGCGCTGTTGACCCAGATAGACACGCTGCTTGAGTCTGTCACGGCATTGCTCGCAGTTGATTTTGACATCAACCTCCTGTACATCCCGCCTGGAGTGGGAGGCAACTCACGTGTGGTATCCGAGGTCCTTACGGCGACGAACCCTCCCGATGCGGGCGCCGATGAATATTTCATGGCCATCGCGCTGCTAGGCGGCACGACAGGTATCTTCTCACTCATCTTCGGAGTCTGACATGGCCTTCAACTTTATGGGCACGTTCTCCGCTGAACAGGTGCTCAGTCTTCTTGACTTCGCGCGTAAGCAACTCCCTGACATTGACGCCAGGGTAGCCTACCTACAGGGACAAATCAACCGTGTCGGGTGGATACAGTACACGCTTGATGAGGAAAGGCGGCCCGAATCCTACGTCATTGAGCCTGAAAACAGCGTCCTCGCCAAATACGTCCGCTCCTACCAGTTCTACGGGGGAGACCTGCTTGACTTGAGCGTACGTTCGAGAGGGCAGTGGATATCCTACGCGCAGGAAGAGCCTGACCTTGATTCAACCAAGGTGTCTACAGCGGGCTCTCTTCAAGCAGCCGCTCAGGTGGAAGACGTGGAGAACCTGCACCTTGATGACGCGATCCCTGCTATAGCCGTGTCGAAGGTCAAGGAATTCATCCGACCCAGCATTCAGGCAAAAAGAGAGAGGTATGAGTTCAAGATAAAGAAAGCCCTTGACCTTGCGGATCAATATCTTGAGGAGATTATTCTATTGGTGAGACGTGCCAGTGATGGTGATGAATCCCTGGAGGATCTGGCGACCCAGATCCAATACTACCTCAATGAAGGCGAGTTCCCCTCTGCGGGACTCAAGCCTCGTCTTTGAGTAAAGAGAGGCGCGCATGGCGAAAGACCTTCTTCTAAAGCACCTGTGTCCGCATTACGTGGTCATGGAATGGCTTGCGATAGAGACCGACAGGCAGTCGTTAAATACTGTCAGGCTTCCCTCTGCGAGTCAAGTCAAGATTGAAGTGAACGGAATTGAGGTCCCCAAAGCGGGTCTCAAAGCTCCTGTGAGCATCGCCACCCGTAAGTCGCAGCCTTTCACGATCACACGTAACGTCAATGACGAGCTACGGCTCACCGTCAACAGCGGGAGCTTGCAGACGATCTTCCTGCCTTCGGGACAGAACGTGACCGCCTCATTGATCGTCAACGCGATCAACGAACAGGCGGTCGGCGTGGTCGCGACCTCCAACTTCGGACAGATCAGGCTGACCACGGACACGGCAGGGCAGGACGCTACCTTGTACCTTCGTGGCGGGTCTTCACATGAGACGCTGGGCCTTGTAGACACACGCTTCTACAGGGGTAAGACGATCATCCCTGCCTGGAACCTGGTGAGGCGCCCCGACACAGTGGACCCCCTTGAACGCTTCATTCAGTTTGAGAGTCCCGTAAGGGCCGCTGATGACGTGTGGGAAGTCTCCTACTTCACGCGCCGCCAGGAGTGCCGACGCTGTGCCTCCCTGGGGATTGAAAACGATATCCGATTTGATAGCCGTGGTGACCCTCAGTTTGCCACTGGCATTGACTTGCTCGCACAGGAAGTCGAGAAGATCACGATCACCCAGAAGGGTTCAAACGTCTTCTACAACTGGTACGGCACCAGCATCGTCGACCTCATCGGCAGTAAGATCCTCCGGGGAGGCTCGTTGATCGAACAGCAACTCGTCTCGGAGATATCCGGCACCCTGGAACGTTTACGTAACGTCAAGAACCAACAGGCTGCCCTTCAGCCCGTTGGAGATCAGGAGTTCTTCCAGCGTGTTCAGAGCTTGAGCGTGCTTCAAGACGATGTAGACCCTACTGTTTTCCGTATCCGAATCGAAATCCAAAATGCGTCGGGTGAGGTCGCGGAGCTTCGTCAAAACCTTGTACTTCAGGGCGGCCCTACAAGGGTTGCTTGAGATAGGACACCATCATGCCTGCAACACCTCCAGAATTTACCCGCACCCAAGGTGGTACTACCACTGCCCTCAGCGTGGTGACCACGATCAGAGATCAGGTCTTCTCGGGAACGATCGCGTCCAATACAGTGGACTTACAGGTTAGTATTGACAATGGCCCGTTTCGTGCAGACCCAACCCTGGTCGAGTTCGATCAGGCGGCCTTCACGATCCCGAACCGGACCGTGTTCCCTGACGGGTTGAGCCTCAACTTTGGTCGAAACTCAATCCGCGTGCGCGCGGTCGATGTGACTGGAGCGATCTCGGCTCCCTCGGAGGTTACAGTAGACCTCTTGCGTGAACAGGATGTGGCTTTGGTGAGCGCGCCTCCCTCTGGGATTCGACTCAGACGAAAGAGGGACGCCGTTGAGATCGTCTTCTCCGAGCAGTTGCTTCCCAACATCAAGGGCTACAATGTGTACGCCTCTACGGAAGCCGGTGGTGGTACCTCGGGCTACTACAGGATCAACCGTGACATCATCCAAGACATCGCGTTTCAAGAGGAGACACTTACGAGGGTCCCCGAGAACACGACCAGCACCTCTGGTACGCGCACTGTGTTCCTTGATAATGAGTTCGGCGCTGTGGGTGTGGCAGTAGACCAGAGGGATTTCGACGACAACGTGCTTGACACGACCGACCAACAGGTCATAGATGTGTCCCTGGCGGGTGAGCGATTGAAGGTCACGACTACGGTAGAGGTGGTCACCACAGTGAACTTCCTCTTGTTTGAGCACAACCGCACCGCGCTGGAGTCCGAAGGTGTCACCAACAATGAATTCTTTGCCGATGTTCCTGCGGATATACCTCTCTACTACGTCATTACGAGCATCGTCTACGATCCGGTCACCAACACAGAGCTTGAGTCCGCGTACTCGGCTGAACTCACAGGACTTCCTCTTGTGATTGATTCCCAGATTCGGGAGATCCCCAGGCGCACACGTTTTGACGTGTCCGAAGACTACATTGATGCGATCCTCCGTATTGACAATGAAATCTCGGTGATCCCTGGCTCTGTTGTGCGCGACATCTTCATTGACCCCTTCGCGACAGAGGCAGAGCGCCTGTACTTCGTGACGGACTTTATCTCACGTTCTCAAAGTTTCTCGACCCTGTTGCTTGTCGACGCATCGGATACCTACAAGGGTGCGCTCGCATCTGCTCTGGGTCTCAACGTCATCAATGATGTGCAACCGATCATTGACGACAGCTTCGACAAGCTGGCTCAAAACGCACAAGTCACGCGACAGGGAGCCGAAGTAGCCATCGGAGAGGTAGTATTCTTCACACGCCAGGAGCCCGCTCAAGACATTGTGATTGAGGCAGGCGTGAGCGTTGGCACTGATGAGTCGGTGACGTTCACCGTTACGGCCAACACGACGCTTCCTTTTGCAGACCGTGCGTCCTACTTCAATCAACAGCGCCAGCGCTATGAGATTACGGTCCCTATACAGGCTGACGATGCGGGAGACGTCGGAAACGTGCCGGTGAACTCAATCCGCAACGCTTTTGGTGGTGTCGGTACGCTTCAGGTAACCAACCTCGAAGCCACTCGGTTCGGGCGTGATGAGGAGTCCAACTCGGACCTCGCTGACCGTGCGGTCCTGGCGTTCTCTTCTGTGGACGCAGGAACCGAAGCTGGATACCTCGCTACAGCCCTAAAGCAACAGGGCGTGTTCCGTGCCCTGGTCGTCGAGGCAGGTGACACGTACATGGCGCGTGACTATGACGAAGTTCGTATGAAGAACATCGGAGGCAAGGTTGACCTGTGGATTCAGGGTGAGAACCTGATCACCGTATCGGATACGTTCGCCCTACGCTTTGATGTCGAGAGGGATGTACGATTCTTCCTTGACTCGGACCCTTCCCTGCTTATCTTCGTAGCTGACGACGACAGGCTGTCCCCAGAGGCCCCTATTACGGCCATGCTGGGCGAGACGCCCTCTGAACTGGCACAGGGCTTCGGCTTCCAGAACCTCACGACAGGCGACGTATTTGACCTGTCTGGTGTCTCTATCCTGGGATTCAACCGGATACAACTCAACACAGGGATCGCACAGCCTCCCGTGTCACCTAACGACATCCTCTCAGGCGACTACAGGTTCAGGGAGAGCGACCAGTTCGTGTTCACCCGCCAGCCCGTCAAGCAACTCAACTCGGTTCAGAGCGTGACCTCCGGTGACACTTTGGCAGCGGGTACGAACTATGACCTGTTCAAGTTGGAAGACCCCTTGTTTGAAGGTAACTCGACGCAAGCTCAAGACTACCTACAGATTACACAGGCAGGAGGCATCCCGACTGGAGATGTGGTGATCGTGAACAACGAGCGTCATGTTCTCATCGGGCAGATTCCCGAGTCACTGGACAACCTGGGTGCCTCACCCTTGACCGTTCGTGTCTTCTCTCTTGATCGCGTAACAGAGTACCAAGGACCTTCGGCTGCGACCCCGGACTTCTTTATCAATGAGGGCAACGAAACCACGGCTCTTGAAATCGTCAGGAACCCCGCTGGAGTGATCACGAACGGTCAAGAGGTGGTAGCCGACTACGAACACGATGAGAACTTCGCGGTCGAATACGTGATCAACAAGGTGGTACAAGACGTGCAAACCGCTGTGGAGGCTCAACGCCACGTCACGGCAGACGTCCTCGTGAAAGAGGCTGTGGAAAACATGATCGATCTGGAGCTTACGATCGTCATGTTACCGGGTGCCAATCAATCCATTGTAGACGCAGCCGTACGTACCAACGTCTCTCAGCTTCTGAACTCACTGGGGATAGGCGATCCTGTCCACCAGAGTGACGTTCTACGCGTCATTGAGAACACTCCAGGGGTAGACTACGTGGTCATCCCCTTCGCCCGTCTCACGCACGCTGACGGCAACCTGATCGTACGTGAGCCCTTGAACAACGCGTTCACCTTCTTGGAGACAACTCCGGTCGCAAAGCTCTACGTACTCCAAGACGGCTTGAATTACGCTACCACAGACGGTGGCGGCGTGGAGACTCTACACAAGGGCGTGTTTGAGGACCGATTGCCTATGACTCTGGTAAGCACGTACTCCGACCTGGGGAACACTCAAGGTGCGGCCCTCTTGGTAGGTGCGGGAGGCATCATCATAGACGGCTACTCGGATGACACGACTCTTGACGCGTTAGGGTTTGACACGACAGAAGAGAAGGAAGAGCAGAGGTTGCTTCTCACGGCAAACCGCGTGTTCCTTTCGCTTAACGTGGCGGACTCTCCCGAGAATCACGGATATGAGGTGACGTACGCCACAGAAGGGGACACCTCTTCCGAGTCGTCTATCATCCTCACCGATGTGACCTACGGAGAGCTTGGTGACCTTACCATCACGTTCAGAGCCGCTGGTACCTGATCAGTGATTGGTATCCAGTAGGTATCCCATAACGCTGTTACGCTCATCGGGGGTAAGGGAGGCTTGCAGGATCTCGAAGGTCTCGGGCATACTTACCACAGGAACCAAGTGGCCCTCGTAATAAGGAAGGTCCGTAAGCTCGTAGACGGCATCATCGTTGTCCTCGCAGAGGCGCAGAGCCTCCTCAATATCGAACACACGATAGGTCTTTTCGTACGACATCTTTCTTCTCTCTTCCAAAGGTAATTGATTATGGCAGACAACGGATTCAACGGCGAGCGACAGTTCCCGTACCCTCTGACCGACACAGGCAAGGGATACAAGCGGGCTGTCCAGACCCGTTCTACCGCGATCCTCGCGGCATTGCAAGGCTTCCTTGCTTCCAACTATCGTTCTACCATACCTTCCACGGAGTATGCAACCTTTTTACGTGGAATGTCTATCGAGTTGGCAAAACTCACGGTAGGTCTTGAGGAGCTAAGCACCGACATATCGTTTGAAGACGTACGCCCTGAGTTCATTTACCAGACCGTCGCATATTTTATCTTCCGCGACGGTGACCTTCCTGAACTAGACCTGTCTGACGAGTCGTTTAGAGCGTTCTTGCTCGCCATCATTGAAATATTCTTCCAGGGTTCCACGCCCGAGAGCATCCGTGATGCAGTACGCCTCTTCACGGATGAGAACTTCACGCTCAAAGAGAACTTCGTCGAGGCTAGGTCTCCAACGTCTCCCCTGGATATTTCAGATCAGTTCGGGTTCGAGGTCACGTTTGATCTCAACGGAGCATTCCCACCGGATCTGTTCGCTCTACAAGACAACATTAACCTCCTCATCAAGATTGTCAAGCCCGCGCATACGCTTTTCCGATCGTCTTACCAGTTCCAAGATGAATTCACTGGACCTCAAGACCCTTCCAACCCTGGGGAGACGTTTGGTGAGATTCAAGACGATATGACCTTCCTCATGCACGATCGTCGCTACGATGAGGTGAGACGTTACTGTAAGGGAATGGCAGGTTGGACGGCTTCCACTGGGTTCGGGAGCCTGGGTTCTCTCTTCACGTTCAGGGATGAGGCTGTAAGCTCTCCACTTTCCTCTGTACGCGTCGGCGCAACTCTGGTAATACCTACAGGGCCAAACGTCGGCACCTACCGTGTGACGGGCAATGTGGACGATAACGCCGTGACTATACTTCCAAGGCTACAAGCACCCGAAGTCGCGGTCACGTACTCTATTGAGGTCGACCGGTTGGGCAAGAAGCGTGAGATCCCCGTGACTCAAGAGGACCTGTCCTACCAGTTCAAGAGCCCCCTGATCTTTGACATCACTTTGGACGGGCCTTATTCTGTGGCAGGAGGAGGTTCATTCACGGCTACAGCGGTAGGCAACTTCTCTGGCGATGTCACCTACGAATGGAATTTCGGAGACGGTGATAAGAGTTTTGATGATGCGACGGGAGACTCGGCAACCTTCACGGCTCCTGCCGGACCTGCCGTTAGACTTGTACGTGTCAAAGGAACCACTGCCGACGGTAGA